>Ga0073928_10000449_pt1 | contig 97611 bp, 92 predicted proteins | sample PaiPotPPA55metaG_FD_76969 | JGI IMG/M metagenome (GOLD analysis project Ga0073928, IMG submission 76969) | Iron sulfur acid spring bacterial and archeal communities from Banff, Canada, to study Microbial Dark Matter (Phase II) - Paint Pots PPA... ...
CGGAATGGTGGCCGGCTTCAGTTCGGAACGGTGGCCGGCATCAAATCGGAATCCCGGCCGGCATCAATTCGGAATACCTGGCCGGAATGCGTCGGAATCTGCATACCGATCTCGGGTAAACCCGAGATCAGGTGCCGCCCGCGTCCTTCAAGACGGACAAGGTCAGCAGCGCGAACTATTCCGTTTCAAGGTCCTCCAGCCGGATCCCTCGTCCTACGCGCAGGCTGTTGCGCGCCTGCTCGATCCGACGCAAGAAGCGCGGGTCATTTTCCAGACGATATTCGAACCAATCCTCCTCGGACTCGAAGCCGATCAGGACGCCCGCCGGTTTGCCATGGCGCGTGATCACGATCTCTTGCCTCTCCGCCTCGCGAAGATAGCGAGACAGATCGTCCTTGACTTCGGAGAGTGGAACTTCCCTCACCCCGGATTTCCGAACTGTGCGAGCCATGACTCGGCCTCCGATTTGGCCACGATCGCCAGAATTTCGACGGTCGTGCGTGATACGTCGTAGAACACCCGTATCTCTCCCACGCGCAGCCGGTACTGCGGACGCAGCAGTCCGCGCAAGCGCTTGATGCGGCTGCGGCTCGTTCTCTCCGGCTCGAGCCGAAGATGCGTCTCGAGCGCAGTCCGCACGGTCGCCCGAACATTCGCCGTGAGCCTCCGGAGATCTTCGGCGGCTTCGGGCGCGAGGACGATAGCAAACGGCATTCTAGCCAGAGTGTAGCCAGATTCGCATGTGCGTCAAACACGGAAGGTCTGCGGGAGATCTGCGGAAGCGAACGATAGGCCAGCAACGGCGACTCTGAAGCTCGAAACGAATCCAAGTTTGAGCCGTAGTACAGGGCCCCGAAGAACCTAAGAACCCCCTCCCACAGGAGGTGGTCGTTGTTATAGTTGCTTGTTCGTTATCCCACGCGCAGCGATTTGCCACCTTTCGTTCCCGGGGCCCAAGGACTAAATTCAGTGTCCGCCCCGGACGGCGAGTGACCCTCGCTTGACCCGTTGCTCACAGGAGCGCCCAATGACCCAGATCCGTTCGCTCGCCCAGCCCGTCACCCGCCGCCCCGGGGAGCTCGGCGTGCACTCGCTGGACCTGTTCAATTTCTCTGTCCCGGATGTAGCGGCGGCAGAGAAGTTCTACAGCTCCTTTGGCCTCGACGTGCGCAAGGAAGGAGGCAAGCTCACCATCTACACACAGGGGCATCCCCACCGCTGGGGATCGGTGGTGGAGGGGCCGCGCAAGAAGCTCCACTTCATCTCGTTCGGTGCCTTCGAGGACGATTTTGCGCGGTTTCGCGAGCGCCTGCAGAATATGCGCATCGACCTGCTCGATCCCCCGGCCGGCTTCGAGTCGAACGGCCTGTGGTTTCGGGATCCCGACGGCACGCTGCTCGAGATCCGGGTCGCCGAGAAGTCGTCCCCCAACGAGAAGTCGCCGGTGAGCAACCCGCCTGGAGCCGCGGCCAAGGCCAACGCGCCGAGCCGAAGCAAGGTCCCCTTCGTGCGACCGCGGCGCTTGGCGCACATCCTGGTATTCACGCGTGACATCCCCAAGACGATCGATTTCTATCACAACGTGCTTGGTCTGCGCTTGTCGGATCGCTCCGGTGACATGATCGCGTTCATGCACGGGATTCACGGCAGCGATCATCACATGATCGCGTTCGTCCGCTCCGAAGCGCCGGGCTTGCATCATCTGAGCTGGGACGTGAGCTCGATCCAGGAGGTCGGACTGGGTGCCATGCAGATGGCGGATAAAGGTTTCAGGGCGGGGTGGGGCCTCGGCCGCCACGTGCTGGGATCGAACTATTTCCATTATGTGCGCGATCCCTGGGGAAGCTACGCGGAATACTCCTCCGACATCGACTACATCCCGGTGGACCACGACTGGGAGGCCGGCGATCATCCGGGGGAAGATTCATTTTATGTCTGGGGCCCGGTTCCTCCCCCGGACTTTGCCTTCAACCACGAGGCACAAGCGTAGAGAACGAGGCGCGCATCAAAGCGGCCCTCCCGGTGTAGGGGCCGTTAATGGCAGTCGAGCTGGATACCCGGGCCGCCGGCGCCCGCAGGCTGGCGCAGAAGGTGTGCCTCGTCACCGGCGCCGGCCAAGGCATTGGCCGGGCAGCAGCGCGGCGGCTCGGCCAGGAAGGGGGCAGGGTTGTCGTCGCCGATCGCATCGATGCGGCCGCGACCTGCACCTGGACCGAGCTCAATCAGCAAGGGGTCGAGGCGCTCAAAGTGCTGGTCGATGTAAGCACCCTTGCTGGCGCGCAGTCGCTGATGCGCCAGGCGCTCGATGCGTATGGTCGCATAGATGCGCTGGTCAACAATGTCGGCGGCACGATCTGGATCAAGCCCTTTCACCTCTACTCGGAAGAGGAAGTGAAGCTGGAGATCGAGCGGTCATTGTACCCGACGCTGTGGTGCTGCCTGGCGGCGCTGCCGATCATGATGCAGCAGGGCTCCGGCTCCATCGTGAATGTGGGCTCGCAATCGGTCCGAGGTCTCTACCGCGCTCCCTATGCCGCGAGCAAAGGAGGCGTATTGGCGCTGAGCAAGGTATTGGCGATGGAGTATGGCCGCTACGGCATTCGGGTAAACACGATGTCGCCTGGGGGCACCGACATTACCGACCGGGTAACGCCGCGCCAGCTCATCCGGCCGGGAGTGATGGCACGGGAGCCGGAGCGCGCGGAGGCCGAGCGTTATCGCGCAGAGATGGCGCAGGACATTCGCAATCAGCAGGCGCTGCAGCGGCGCGGCCTCGCCGAAGAGCAAGCCGCAGCCATCGCTTTTCTGGCATCGGACGACGCGAGCTTCATCACCGGGCAGGTCATCAACTGCAGTGGCGGCCAGTCCTGATTATCGGCCATCGTGATTTCCCGCTTTTCAAGCTCGTCGAGTTGAAGCTGAATAGCCACGTGCTCGGGAATGTAGAGATGCAGGGCCCCCGGTGTCGGCGAGCGCGTCCACTTCTATCGCGGCCAAATCCGGCCGCCGCGCATTGGCTAGGCGGACGCGTGCACGAGTGAGGCCCATACTCTCTCCTCCCTAACGCCTCGGAGGTAGCTCCCGAATCTGGCTGAACTGGTCAACTCGCCCGACCCGGAGCGAGCGGCGTTCCGCGATAGAGGTCCACGACAGAGCAGCGCAGGCCAAGCTCCGGCATCCCGATGGGATCCTCGCGCTGCCTGAGAATCATCGGATCCCAATTGCGGCTCCTCGCGTGAATCTCCACCAGGAATTCACGCGGCTCGATCACCAGGGCATAGAGATTGGCTGGCGCCTCCTGATAACGGCGCAATTTCAGCTCGATCTCGGTGCGGGTGTTCGAGGGCGAGAGAATCTCCGCAACGAGCCGGAAATCCTCGGCATATAATTCATAACCAGCTGTGCCTGGGGCGACTACGACGTCCGGCTCCGGCTGAAAATTCATGAGTCCCGGCAAGCGAATTGCGATCTCGTGATACGCGTATAGGTCGAGCCGTTGCGCGACAAAGGCACGATTGAGGCGCTCACAGAGATTCAATGCAATCCGCTGGTGCGCCAAACTTGGCGGAGCCATCATCACGGCATTGCCCTCGATCAGGTGCCAGCGCTCTTCTTTCGGCCGCATCTCGAGGAAGGCCATGAACTCGTCCACGTCCATGGTTCCCGCATAGGGCCGCGCGGGTGCGTTCACTGTCATCTCGCACGTCTCCGTCAATCATCTCCATTTAACATCCCAATGCAGCGAACGGGAGGGCCTTGAACGAGCCAGGTCCCCGCTTAATGGCCCGTCATGTACTGGGCTGCTCTTTCCACCGCGGTTTTCGGCGTGGCGTAGATCGTGGCAATCGCCTGATCCATCTCCGCTCCCGTCATGGGCTCGATCTCGTATTTCAACCGCTCGGCGTCAGCGAGGAATGCGACGTCCTTGACGGTAGCATCAAATGCGCTGCGCAAGGCATCGCGCTCCACCGCTGCAAGGGCCGGCGGGGCGGCGAACGGCCGTGTGAAGGCGGTCGGGCCCATCATGAAATTCAAGATCTGCCGCTGCTCCGGCGTGTCGGCAAGGCGAAACGCATTTGGGACATCGGGCAATTCGGACATGTCCTTGGGCGAAGCATAAACCGTGAATCGCATCTCTCCGCTGCTCAGATACCCGCCATAAATCCGGGTGAAGGAGCCATAGGATTGACCGCAATAACCGTCGATCTCGCCGCGGCTGATCGCCAGCATCAGGCTTTGAGTGCCGTTGTAGCCGGTGACGAGTCGCGTTTTCGTGTGGAAAAGCGCACGCAGCAGGTTCGTCATGGTGTCCTGGTCCGAGCCCTGATATTGCCCGCCAAGCACATGCTCGTGTTGGAGCATGCCTTGCCAGCTCGCAGCCGCCGACGAGCTCGCCATGACGCACGTCTTCTGCTCGTTGGTGAGGCTGCCGATCCAGCTGAACGTGCGAAAGTCGAGCGGCGATATGCCAAGCAGCTGATCGAGCACGAGTTGTTGCGAGAAGACGGCAAGGACGGAGCCGTCCTTTGGTGCGACGCTGGCAAGATAGCTCGCGGCATTGAGGCCGCCGGCGCCCGGCATGTTCTGGACCACGATGGTGGGATTGCCCGGCAGATATTTGGTCATATGCTGCGCGACGAGCCGCGCAGCCCCATCAAAACCGCCACCGGCCCCATACCCGACGATGATTCTGACCGGTCGTTCGGCACCGATACCCGATATCGGTTGCACCGCGAGAACGAGAAGGAGCGCAACCCGGGTAGCGATTGCGCGACGCAAACGGCCCGTCCCCGCTCCCTCTTTTCGTTTTGATGGGGAGGGCGAGCCAGCCAAGGCTGTGGCGTCGCTGCGTGTCCAGCTCACCGGAACCGAGCTCTAAGCCCGCGACGCCATCGTGGCCGCCTCACCGCCTGCAACCCATCCGGTCACGAAGCATTCGGCAATGTTGCCGCCCGACAGGTAAAGATGCCCGAAACTGCTGCCGAGCTCACCGGCAGCATAGAGGCGAGCGATGGGTTCGCCGCCGGTGTCGAGGATCTGCTGGCGTGAATTGTGGACGGGACCGCCTTGCGTGTTGGAGACTGCCGGCCACACCTGACCGAAGATGTAGGGCGGCTCATCGATGCGCATCATCGTGCCGGGTGGGCGGCCGAAATCCGTGTCCTGGCCTTGATCGCACTGCGCATTCCACCGCGCGATGGTCGCTGAAAGAACGTCCGCCTCGATCCCCGTCATGTGTGCCAGATCGTCGATCGTGTCGGCCCGCCGCAGTATTCCAAGCCCGAGCTCCTTGGTGTTGTCCTCGCTCCAATCGTAATAATACAGCGCGTCATTGGTACGCACGTCACCGAGCTGGTAGGTCCTTCGACCACGCTCGTCCGTGATGAGCCAAGACGGAATGCGCGGATAGGTCATGGTCTCCGAATCCATGAAATGCATCGGCCGATGCGACATATCCTGGCAATACGGCGGGCACTCGTTCATGTATCGGCTTCCGCGCTGATCGACGACGATCCACACCATCGCCACATCGACATCATTCTTGCGCGTCGGATTCCAGTCCGGAAGGCGCTTGACCCGCAACGCAAATGGAAAATCGCAATCCGGATGCGCGAAGGCATAGCAGCCATGGAAGTGCCACATATGCCAAAGGTCGGCGCCCATGGCTTGCGCCAGACGAATGCCGTCACCTGTATTGCCGCGACAGGAGGCCGTGAGGATCGGCTTGCCCTCCCAATATTGTGCTTTCATCTCGTCGTTGGCCTCGAAACCGCCGCAGGCCAAGATCACGGCCCTACGCGCAGCAACGCGGCGTGAACCATTCGGGCTGCCAATCACGACCCCGCAGACCTCGTTCTCCGCGGTGCGGATCAAACCGAGCACTGGCGTCTCAAGCCGAACTGCAACACCGCGCTTCCTGACATGCGTATCGATGACCCAGAACAGTCCCGGACCACCCGAGCTCGGCCGGGTGCGGACATTGGGAAAGAGCTTCCTTCGATCGAACGAAGACGGGACTTCGACCTGCGTGGTGTAGAAGGTTTCCCAACCGGGAAACGGGTAATTGCCCCCGTGACGCCCGGAGAATTCCGTCGACTTGACGAAAGCGCCGTCAACGGCGGTCGCCAGATCCTTCACATAGGTCTCGGCTCTCGCCATGCCGTCTGCAAATACCCGGAGCACATCGTCCGGCGTAGTTCCAGCGTTGGTCGCTCGCAAGTATGCAAATGCATTCTCGGCATCCAATGCGCAGCGCACGCCGCCGCCCGAGCAGATCGAGACGCCGCCGGGTTGCGGCATCTTCTCGCAGATCAGGACGCTAGCGCCACGCCGCGCCGCTTCGATCGCAGCGATGCCGCCGCCAAAGCCATAACCTGCGACCACCACATCGAAGGTTTCGTCGAAGCGCCCGTTGTCAAGCTCCACGAGTTGCAAGCTTTGGCCCTCCTTTGGTGATTGGAATATCGCGAAGCACCCTGCGACTTGGGCAGCGCTGATTGTAACGGGGTAGCATAGTGACCGGCCGACAAACCGCCAAATTATGGTATGCTGCCATCAGCTTACGCGGGCATGACCGAGGGAGGACACTATGGTCGATGGAACAACGACGCTCGCTTCTTGCGGTCGGGTTCTTGGCCGTCAGTTGGGTGATCGTGATCTGGGGTGCCTCGTACTTCAACAAAAACATGAATTGAATGCCGCTCTGATCGCGCTCCAGGTTTGGTGATGGGGCAAAGGCGTGCTCCGGCATGCCGTGCTCGCGCCTCCTGCGATCCTTTGCGGAAGCCCCGTTTTAGAGACACTGAACCGATCTTGATTGCATCAGGCAGAGGGGACGGCAATGGAAACCCGGGTATTCGGCCGCACCGGCATGCAGCTTTCGGTGCTGGGTTTCGGCTGCGGCGCGGTGGGCGGTCTCATGGTGCGCGGCGATCCGCTCGATCAGGAGCGCACCATTGCGCGGGCGCTCGCCGCCGGCGTGAATTACTTCGACACCGCGGTGCAGTACGGCAACGGCGAATCGGAAAGGAATCTTGGCCGCGTCCTGCAAAGCCTCAAACCGGTCAACGTAGCGGTCGGTACCAAGGTTCGGCTGCCGAGCGACGACTTCGGCCGCATTGCCGAGGCTGTGGCAAAGTCGCTCGAAGGCAGCCTGAGGCGACTGCAGCTCGATCGGGTCGACATCCTTCACCTGCACAATGCGCTCACCGAAAGAGGCGACGGGGAAGCACTCAGCGTCCGACAGGTGCTTGGCGAGGTCGTGCCGGCGTTCGAGCGGCTCCGCCAACAGGGGAAGATCCGTTTCCTTGGGCTTACCGCAATCGGCGATACGACAGCGCTTCATCAGGCGATCGACGCGCGCGTCTTCGACAGTGCACAGGTGGTCTACAATATGCTCAACCCATCCGCGGCCATCGCGCTGCCGGCGAATTTTCCGGCGCAGGATTATGGACGGCTGCTCGATCATACCCGCGCGGCAGGCGTCGGCGTCGTCGGCATCCGCGTCCTTGCCGGCGGCGCGTTGTCGGGATCGGCCGAACGCCATCCGATTGCCGGCCCGCCTCCCGAGCCGATCGGCTCGGCGCTGACCTACGACGCCGATGTTGTACGTGCTCGCCGTCTCATGCCTCTGGTCGAGGAGGGGTTTGCCGCGAGCCTGACCGAAGCCGCCACGCGGTTTACGCTCTCGTATCCGGCGATGGGCACCATCCTGGTCGGCATGGCGACGCCGCAGCAGTTCGATGACGCGCTTGCCGCAGTGCAAAAAGGCCCGCTGCCGCCCGCTGCCCTCGACCGACTGAAAGCGCTGCAGCAGGCATTCTCCGGCCAACCGCGGTGATCGCAAGGACGTGATCGCAGAGCTCGTAGCGTCGCTCCAGGCTCAACGAGGAATTGCCACTCTCTTAGGTTGTGCTCGTCGTAGCCGAATGACGGTGGGCCTGCACTCCCGGGCGGGGCTGCATATCCATTTGCGCCGCGCCACCGCTCGACAGTACCGTGCGCGAGGAGGATAACGCGATCAGCATAAGTGAAAGGCCACCGCAGAGCGGCGCGGGAACGTCGGCGCGAAGCCAAATGATAAAAGAGAGGCAGTGAGCTCACCCATGTCTGCAGCACAGCACATTCATCCGACCAAGGGCCGCTGGTACATCCTGCTGCTGATCGGCCTTATGTATCTCATCACCTATCTTGACCGGGTGAACATCTCCACCGCGGCACCCGTCATCAGCAAGGAATTCGGCTTCGACAAGATCACGATGGGCGCCATCTTCAGCGCCTTCGTCTGGGCCTATGCCTTGTTCCAGGTGCCGGGCGGCTGGCTGGGAGACCGGCTGGGCCCGCGCCGCATCTTGACGATAATCGTCGGTTATTGGTCGGTGATGACGGCGGCGACTGCGATGGCGGGCAGCGCTGTGTCGTTCATCATCATCCGTTTCCTCTTCGGAATCGGGGAAGCGGGAGCGTTTCCGGTTGCCACGCGCGCGATGCAGCTTTGGTATCCCCGCCAGGAACGCGGCTTTGTTCAAGGGATCACGCACAGCGCGAGCCGCGCCGGCGCGGCGATCGCGCCGCCCATCGTGGTCGCGATCATGTCCACGCTCGGATGGCAATGGGTGTTCTATATCTGCGGTGTAATCGGCCTGGTTTGGGCGGGGTGGTGGTACCTTTCATATCGCGACCTGCCCGAGGACCACACCATGGTCAATCAGGTCGAGCTTGAGCGGATCCGCGGGCTTGACCAGGCCGGCAATATCAATCAGCCCGCGACCGAAGCAAAGGCCAGCGTGCCGTGGTCGACTTTGTTGCGGGCTCCCAACATGTGGGCCATCATGTGCGCCTACTTCACCTACGTCTATTGCCTCTGGATCTTTCTCAGCTGGTTGCCCTCATATCTCGTGGACTTCCGGCATTTCACCTTGATCAAGGTCGGCATCTTCGCTTCGCTGCCGCTGTGGGCGGGCGTGATCGGCGATACAGTCGGCGGTCTCGCCACCGACTGGCTGCTGAAGAAGACCGGCAATGCCAGGCTCGCTCGGCGCACCGTGGCTATTGTGGGAATGCTGGGCTGCTGCGTCTTCATAGTGCCGGCGGCGCTGACGCAAGACGCTTATACCGCCGTCTACTGCTTGACCGCGGCGATGTTCTTCCTCGAGTGCACCATCGGGCCCTCCTGGGCGGTACCGATGGACGTGGGCGGAAAATATTCCGGCACAGTGTCGGGCATGATGAACATGGCCGGCAACATCGGGGGCGCCTTGTCGCCCTTGGTGTTCGGGTTCCTGGTGCAGTATGGGAGCTGGCAGGCGCCATTCATTGTCGCTGCAAGCCTGCTCGTGATCGGCGCAGCGGTCTGGGCGTTCTGGCTCGATCCGGAGGTACCGGTGCTGGAGGTGGCGCAGCAATCAACCGAGCTCGGGTATACCCGGGCTCGGTCATTATGATTGAAGCGACGGCGCCGGCCGCAGCCGCATGAAGGCAGATCAGCTCTCGGGCCCGCCCTCAGCCTCGTCTGCCCCGCCACGCCGGCGGCCCGTCCACTCCCGTGCAACGGAGGCCGCAAGCAGGCCCACCGCGACGAGCGAGGCGAGCCTGCGCCAGCCGATCGCGTCTCCGATCTGATATCCGAGTGCCAGCAGCTTGGGATCGAGCAGGTTGGCATCCGTCGTCTTGCGCATCTCCAGCTCGCGTCGGGCCCGCCGGATATTGCGCCGTCGCACCAGCGCACAAGCAAAGAGAGAGATGAGGGCGAGGATCAAAAAGAAAATGCCAAGCGCCAGGCTGGCAATAGTTATGCCATAGTGATGGGAGAGCCAGACGAACGCAGCGATCACCAGAAAGATCGCCGCCAGCGCCAAGGCTACGGCCGCCACCACGCTCCAGATGACGATATCCGCGCTCAGGCCGGCACGGGCCTGTGCGCTCAGCGCAAGTTGGCGCAGCCAGCCGTTCATGCATTCAGCTCAGGGCCGGTAAGTCATCGCCGCCGAGTGGCGCCGAGCAGGTATCCGATACCGACCGCGATGGCGAGCGTGGTGTAAGGCCGTTTTTTCAGGGACTCGTCGATGACTTCGACCATGGTGTCACCCGCCTGGCGCACCGCGTGCACCGCTTCCTGTCCCTTGACGGTCGCATCGGAGACGGCGTCCTCGATATTCGATCGTGCGCGGGTCCACGCCGCACTGCCGCTGGCGGTCACGATCTCGGTGATCTGGTCGGTGAGCCGCCTGACCTCGTTGCGCAAGGATTCAAGGTCGGCCTGCATATTGCCGCCGGCCTCGGAAGCGGCCTTGGCGCCTTCGCGCGCTGCCCCCTTTGCATCTTTCATCGTGTCGCGAGCCGCATCTCGCATCGAGCCTTGCGCGCTGGAACTACCGTATGTGCTGGACATGCAATTCCTCCGCTGCTGCTAGGTGCAGCTTCGCCGTGCGCGCAAGGGGACGCAAGCGAAAAATGTCAGGTTCCCGCGGGCAGCGGCGACGCGATCGGGAGCGGCCCATCACCAGCGACGATGCTCGAGCTCGATGCGGAGCGGAGAGCGCTTTGAGCATCGCGGACGCTGGGGTGCGCAGGGGCCGCCTTTTCCCCCGAAACGTGATCTGCTACGAACGCGCCATGATGGGGCGCTTGTCATGGGCTTCCGTTCCAAGCTCGGCTGATCGGTCGATTGGACGCCCGGCCTGCGCCTGACAGCTCCGTCGGCGCAGTCAGAATTGCCTCTCGTACACGCGACTCCGATTTCAAGTAACCGCCATGAGCGACGCCACCCGCGATTACAGCGAGACTCTGTTTCTGCCCAAGACCGATTTTCCGATGCGGGCCGGGCTGCCGCAGAAGGAGCCGGAAATTCTCGCATATTGGCGGAAGCTCGCTATCTACGGGAAGCTGCGTGCGGCTTCGCTCGGCCGGCGCAAATTCATCCTTCACGACGGTCCCCCTTATGCCAACGGTAACATCCATATCGGACATGCGCTCAATAAGATCTTGAAGGATGTAGTGACCCGCTCGCAGCAGATGCTCGGATACGATTCCAATTACGTGCCGGGCTGGGACTGCCATGGGCTTCCGATCGAATGGAAGATCGAGGAGGACTATCGCGCCAAGGGCAAGAACAAGGATGCCGTGCCGCTGATTGAATTTCGCCGCGAGTGCCGTGCTTTCGCCGCGCACTGGATAGACGTCCAACGCGGGGAGTTCATGCGCCTGGGGGTGGAAGGGGATTGGGCACACCCCTACACGACCATGGACTTCGCTGCGGAGGCACAGATTGCGCGCGAGCTCATGAAGTTTGCGCAGAACGGCACCCTCTACCGCGGCTCGAAGCCGGTGATGTGGTCGGTCGTCGAGCAGACGGCACTCGCCGAAGCGGAGGTCGAATACGAGGACTATGTCTCGGATCAGGTCTGGGTGAAATTCCCGCTGCGCAATATCCCCTGGGGCCCCCAAGGACAACGCTTGGACCGCGACAAGCCGATGCCTGAGATGAAACAGATGTTGCCGGAAGGCACAGCAGTCATCATCTGGACTACGACGCCCTGGACGATTCCTGGCAACCGAGCCATCAGCTTCTCGTCCAAGATCAGGTATGGACTTTACAAGGTCGTCGATGCACCAATGGAGAATTGGGCAAAAGTAGACGATTTGTTTCTATTGGCTGACAAGCTGGCGATTGATGTGTTCCGACAGGCGCGCGTCACCGCTTACACGAAAGTCAAGGACGTTCCGCCCAACGTTTTGGCGGAGATTGTGTGCGATCACCCGCTCAAGCAGTTCAATCACGGCTATAATTTTCCCGTACCGCTGCTCGAAGGCGACCACGTTAGCGACGATGCCGGGACGGGATTCGTTCACACTGCTCCAGGGCACGGTCGAGACGACTTCGATATTTGGACGAGTGCAAAGAATTGGCTAATCGAGAAAGATATCAACTACGTCATACCTTACACTGTTGACGGTGATGGCCATTTCACCTTTGAAGCGTTCGGCTTCGAGGGCAAGCGTGTGCTCACGGAAGAGGGAGACAAGGGGGATGCCAACGAGGCGGTGATCAAGGCTTTGATCGAGGCCGGCATGTTGATCGCGCGCGGGCGGCTCAAGCACCAATACCCGCACTCCTGGCGTTCGAAGAAGCCGGTAATCTTTCGCAATACGCCCCAGTGGTTCATCGCGATGGACAAACCAATCGCGGATGGGCGAGGCCAGACCATACCGGGCGATACATTGCGCCAGCGTGCTCATGCCGCAATCAAACAGACGCGGTGGGTTCCGCCTCAGGGTGAGAACCGCATCACCGGCATGGTCGAGAGCCGGCCGGATTGGGTTATTTCTCGCCAGCGCGCCTGGGGTGTCCCGATCACGGTGTTTGTGCGGGAACAACGCGACGGCAGCGTCGAGATCCTGAAAGACCAGAGGGTCAACGAGCGCATCGCGCAAGCCTTCGAGCAGGAAGGCTCGGACGCCTGGTATGCGGACGGCGCCGCAGCTCGCTTTCTGCTGCCGGACCATAAGCCGGCGGAATGGCACAAGGTCGACGACATCCTCGATGTCTGGTTCGATTCGGGCTCGACGTACGCCTTCACGCTCGAAAAGCGTGACGACCTCAAGGTCAGACCGGCACGCGAAGGCGGGCCTGATACTGTCATGTACCTGGAAGGATCGGACCAGCACCGCGGCTGGTTTCAATCTTCGCTGCTCGAATCCTGCGGAACGCGCGGGGTAGCGCCTTTCGACGTGGTGCTCACGCACGGCTTCGTCCTGGATCAGGATGGATACAAGATGTCCAAGTCGTTGGGCAACGTCACGGCGCCGCAGGATGTGATCAAGCAGTCCGGGGCCGACATCTTGCGGATGTGGGTCTGTGCATCCGACTATGCCGACGATCTGCGCATCGGGCGCGAGATCCTCAAGACGACCATCGACACCTATCGCAAGCTGCGCAATACGCTGCGCTGGATGCTGGGCTCGTTGGCGCACCTGCGCGACGACGACCGGGTTTCCTTTACTGATATGCCCGAGCTCGAGCGCTTGATGCTCCATCGCTTGTTCGAGCTCGATCGGCAGGTGCGAGAGGGCTATGCGGAGTTCGATTACAAGCGCATCTTCGCCGCACTCAACAGCTTCATGACCAGCGATCTCTCCGCCTTCTATTTCGATGTCCGCAAGGATGCGCTCTATTGCGACCCCATTTCCTCGACGACTCGGAGGGCTTGTCTGAATGTGCTTGAGCATCAGTTTCGCTGCACAGTGACATGGCTTGCGCCGATGCTGCCGTTCACGGCCGAGGAGGCTTGGCTCGCGCGCTATGCGCCGGGACCGCAAATGCACCAGGACAAAGGAGCACAAGAGCGGCATGTCCCTGCGCAGTCGGTTCATCTGGAATTGTTTCCAGATGTGCCCTCGTCATGGCGCGATGACCAGCTGGCTGAGAAATGGCGCAAGGTAAGGCTGGTGCGTCGGGTGGTGACCGGGGCTCTCGAGATCGAGCGCGCGGACAAGCGGATCGGTTCCTCGCTCGAAGCGGCGCCGATCGTGTACATTTCCGACCCCGACTTGTTTGCAGCGCTTGTTGACGTCGATCTCGCCGAGGTATCGATCACCTCGGCCGCGACCCTGGTCGAAGGAGCGGGACCGCCGGATGCATTCCGTCTCGATGAGGTGGCCGGAGTGGCTGTCGAGGTGAGGCTGGCACAAGGGCGCAAGTGCGCGCGCTCCTGGAAGATCCTTCCGAGCGTCGGATCGGACCCCGCCTATCCCGACGTTTCTCCGCGCGACGCGCAGGCTTTGCGCGAATGGGAAATCATGCGCAGGGCCGCCGAATGACAGCGGACTCCAACAACAGGCAGGCGGTAGCCCCCGCCGAGCGCTTCCGGCTGTGGGGCCCGCTCACCCCGGTTGGGCTGGTCGTGGCCGCTGCAGCAGCCGTGGTGGATCAAGCAACAAAGCTTTGGCTGATATTCGCTGCCGATCTCGGCGGACGCGGGATGGTGAGGCTCACTCCATTCCTCGATCTCGTGCTCACCTGGAATACGGGGATCAGTTATGGCCTGTTTCCCCAGGAAGGGCCCTTGGGACAGTGGGCGCTGCTCGCGCTCAAGGCGATTGCGGCCGTTCTCCTGTGGATGTGGCTGGCCAGGGCGACCTCCCGCCTCACCGCCGTGTCTCTCGGTCTCATCGTCGGAGGGGCGATCGGAAATGCAATCGATCGAGTGGCCTATGGCGCGGTTGCCGACTTCGTCTTGTTCCACATCACGACCGACACCTTCAATTTCAACTGGTACGTCTTCAACCTTGCGGATGTGGCAATCGTCGCAGGGGTGGTAGGACTTCTCTATGAGACGCTGGTGGGGCCGGGCGCCGCAAAAGCGCCCTGATCGGCGGTCAAAATCAACCTGGGGAGCGGCATTTTCTGCCGTGATAAGAGGGGGATAGCCATGGGGAACCGATTCCCGAAGAGGCAGCGCCGCGCTGCCTATGCCGGCGTATTGGCCGTTGTCCTCGGATTAACTGCCGGAATGAGCAGCGCATTCGCCCAAGCCGATGATGATGAGGACGTGCCGCTTGATACGAAGATATTGCGAAAATTCATGAAGGAGATGGGCTTCAAGCGCAGCGAGGACGTGGGAATAGACTACCGCGAGCGCGCGCCGCTGGTGGTACCGCCCTCCCGCGACCTGCCGCCGCCGCAAAGCGAGCGTTCGGTGGAGCGCAACCCGAATTGGCCGAAGGATCCCGATGTCGCGCGGCGCAAGGAGGCCACTGCGGCGGAAAAAGCAAAGCTCAAGCGGTCCGCCGATGCCGCCGAGGAGGAATCCCGGCCGCTGCGCCCGGACGAGCTGGAGAAGGGACGAGGCCAGGCTGGCACCGCAGCTGGCAGCATAGGAAACACGCGCCCAACTGGCGAAGATGCCGCGCGCCCGCTGCCACCGTCCCAGATGGGTACCGGCAGCAAGAACTTCCTCGATGCGATCTTTTCGTCCATTGGACCGCAGAAGCCGGAATCCGCGCCGTTCAACGGCGAGCCGCCTCGCACGAGCATGACGGACCCGCCGCCCGGCTATCAAACGCCCTCACCCAGTCAGCCATACGGGGTTTCGCCTAATAAGAAAGAATTGCCGAAGGCCTCGACCGTCGAATCGCGGATGGAAGCCTCGCACTAAGGGGGCGCGCGCTTAAGCCGCTTCCTCCCCCCGTTGATCGGGCGGCGGTTTCGCGCTACCGCGGAACCGGGTGCGATGAGGGGCGCTTCCACGAGAGAGAATGTGCTGAATCACCTAGGTGTGCTTGCGGCCGCTGTCCTCACATTAGCCGCCGCTACCGGCCATGCTGCGGCCGGAGCCGAGGTCTCCCATTTCACTCTGTCCAACGGCCTGGAATTGGTGGTCATTCCGGACCACCGCGCCCCGGTGGTGACGCACATGGTTTGGTATAAGGTAGGGTCCGCCGACGAGACGCCGGGAAAATCAGGGCTAGCGCATTTCCTCGAGCATCTCATGTTCAAGGGCACCGCCAAGAATCCGGCCGGACGTTTCTCGCAGGTGGTCGCCACGATCGGGGGTCAGGAGAATGCGTTCACGGCCGCCGATTACACCGGCTACTTCCAACGAGTCCCGCGCGATCAACTCAAGACCCTGATGGAATTCGAGGCCGACCGCATGACGGGGCTGGTCCTCACCGATCAAGCGGTACAGACCGAGCTCAAGGTGGTGCTGGAAGAGCAGAATATGCGCGTCGCCAACAATCCCGGCGCCCGCCTCGGCGAGCAGATGGAAGCCGCGCTCTACCTCAACCATCCCTACGGCCGGCCGGTCATCGGCTGGCGACATGAGATCGAGCAGCTCAACCGTGAGGACGCGCTGGCGTTTTATCGACGCTTCTATAGCCCCAACAATGCCATCCTGGTTGTGGCCGGCGATGTGACGGTTGACGAGGTCTGCACGCTGGCGCAGGAAACCTATGCGAAGGTTCCCCGGGTGGTCGAGACGAAGCCACGTCTGCGGCCGCAGGAGCCGGTGCAGGAGGCTTCCCGGACAGTAACGCTTGCCGATCCGCGTGTCGCCCAGCCGAGCGTCAGCCGGTACTACCTCGTGCCATCAAGCACAACCGCGCGCCCCGGCGAGAGCGAAGCGCTCGAAGTGCTCGCGCACATCCTGGGTCGCGGCTCGAACAGCCGCCTCTATCGGACGCTCGTATTTGATCGAGGCATCGCGGTGAGCGCCGGCGCGAGCTATAGCGCTACCGCCGTGGATGCAACGCATTTCAGCGTGTATGCAACCCCCAAGCCGGGCACCGACCTGCGGCAGATGGAAGAGGCTCTCGATGTCGTTTTGGCCTCGATCAAGGAACAAGGCGTGAGCGAGGAAGAGCTCACGCGGTCCAAGAGCCGCATGATCGCCGATGCGACCTATGCCAACGACAATCAGCGGGTGATGGCGCAATGGTATGGCGCAGCCTTGGCAACGGGCTCAACCGTCGAGAAGGTGAATACTTGGTCTGATCGCATACGCGCAGTGAGCGCTAACGAGGTGCGCGACGTTGCACGTCGCTGGCTCGACAAGCGTCGTTCCGTGACTGGTTATCTCGTAAAGGATACGCGTTCCGAGGAGAAACGCTCGTGAATCCAGCGGCGCGTTACAGAGCGCTACTCAATTGCCTCGCTGCCGCATGCGTGGCGGCCGGCGCCCTTTCCTCGGCTCTCCCCGCAAGCGCGATGACCATCGAGCGCGTGGTCAGTCCTGGCGGGATCGAAGCTTGGATCGTGCACAGTTCCGCTCCCATGATCGCGCTCGACTTCGCGATGCAGGGGAGCGCGGATCAAGATCCGCCGGACAAGCTGGGCGTAGCTTATCTGGCCGCCAGTCTGCTCGACGAAGGCGCTGGTCCCTACGATGCCATGTCCTTCCATGCGCGGCTCGAGCGCAGCGCCATAGAAATCGGTTTTCGCGCAGGACGGGATTACTTGCGCGGCAATTTGCGCTCCCTGCGGGAGAACCGGGACGAGGCATTTGACTACTTGCGCCTTGCGCTCACCCAGCCGCGTTTCGATGCTGAGGCGGTGGAGCGAATGCGCTCACAGATCATGTCGAGGCTGCGCCGGGAGATCGTCAGTCCCACCGACCTTGCGAGCCGGAATTGGTGGGCAGCGGCGTTCCCTGGCCACCCGTACGGACGTCCTGTCGAGGGTACGCTCGAATCGCTGCCCCGTATTACGGTGGACGATTTGCGCTCCTACAGCGCCCGCGTGCTGGCCCGTGGTTCTCTTAAAGTCGCCATCGTGGGCGATGTGGATGCGGAAACCGCGGGCACGCTGCTTGACCGCACTTTCGGCAGTCTCCCAGCCCGAGCGGAGCTCGACCCCGTGAGCCGGGTAGCTGCGCAGGGTTTGGGTCGCCGGATCGTCATCAAGCTCGATGTTCCCCAGGCAGCAGTCAGTTTCGGCGGTCCTGGCGTGAGCCGCAATGATCCGGATTTCATGGCAGCGTACGTCGTCAACCACATTCTCGGTGGCGGTTCCTTCTCGTCACGCCTTTACCGAGAGGTGCGCGAGAAGCGGGGCCTGGCCTACGGCATCTCCGACAGCCTCGTATGGCTCAACCAAACCGCCCTAATGATCGGGCACACCGCAACGCGAGCGGACGCGACCGGCAAGACCATCGAAATCATTGACAAGGAGACTCAGCGGCTCGCCGAAGAGGGACCCACGGAGGAGGAGCTCATGAAGGCCAAGAGCTACCTCAAAGGCTCTTTCGCCCTCGGGCTGGACAGCTCCAACGCGATCGCGAGCCAGCTCGTGCAGATGCAGCTCGACAGTCTGGGCATCGACTACATTGAGCGGCGCGCCGGCCTGATCGATGGGGTCACCATGGCGGACGCCAAGCGGGTGGCAAAACGCCTGCTCGACCACGGTCTGCTCATCACCGTCGCCGGCCGGCCCGAAGGGCTCGCGCCGAAAGAAGGCGAGTAGCGCGTTCTCTTTGCGAACCGTGCGCCTGCCCCCCTTTTTTCTCCTGGCGTTCATACTGGCGGGGGCTTCTGCTCACGCCGAGGAGGATTCTACCCGCCTCCCGATCGGCACCTTGCAGATGACCGGCCGGGAGGCCGCACAGCCTCCGATCCCCAGCCCCCGCGCGCTTACCGATTCTGCGCGGCGGGATGCGCGGGCCACCCAGACCCATATCTCGATCGGCACTTTGCAGATGACCGGCCGAGCCGAGGCGAGCCGCCCATGAACACTGACCAAGATCTCTATGCGTGACTTGGGCCTCGCGCTGTTTTCAGCGCTCGCAGTCCTGGCGGCGTCTGCCGCGGCAAGCGCCCAAGAGCAGACCTACGTCTTCGACGTCGCGGTGAACGTCAGCAACCTGGCGCCGGAGGTTGAGGCGATCGGAGTGAGCTGCAGCGTATGCGATGCCTATCGGTGCGATACGCGAGCAAGAAATGCGGTCGGAGGCGAAAACTCGCACCGTTTCGCGGTTGGCGAAACTCGCAGCTTCACTGGCACGATCTCGGTCGAAGTGAAAAAACCGACGATCTGGAGGCCGCTCGGTTATATCTGCACGCTCAATATCAAGCTCCCCGAGTTCGATGATTTTGTGCCGGTCGAGCTCAATGCGGACGCGCTCCCGCAAGCTCAACCTCAACCCAATACGCCCTTTGTCCCCAAGTTGACGGGTCGGTTGCCGGCCTCACCTGTTGCACGGTGATCCAGCCATTCGATTGTACCGAATCGTCGGGCTTTGTGCTTGTTTCCGAAACCAGCCATATATTGTTGCGAGGAGCGCGACGAGCCAACCCGTGACACAACCATTTCGTTTGACGGCTGGCGCAGAAGGGTATTCTTTCCCCCCATGAACATGGCGACCTCGCAAGAGATTCCCGCAAGACCGCTCGCCCTCGCGAATCTGCTTACCTATGCCCGCATCGCGGCAGTGCCTGCGGTGGTCGCGTGCCTCTATTGGCAGGACATACTGCAAGGCGGCGTATGGCTGCGCTGGGTGGCCCTGGTCATCTTCATCAGCGCGGGCGTGACCGACGTTCTGGACGGGTATTTCGCGCGAAAATGGGGAGAGCAATCATCGTTCGGCCGCATGCTCGACCCGATTGCGGACAAGCTGCTGGTGGCCTCCTGCCTGCTCATGCTGGCGGCGGATGGCACCATCCGGGGCTGGTCCCTATGGGCGGCGATCGTCATCCTGTGCCGCGAGATCCTGGTTTCCGGCCTGCGCGAGTATCTCGCCGAACTGCGGGTGAGCGTGCCGGTCACCCAACTCGCCAAGTGGAAGACCACGCTTCAGCTGGTTGCCGTTGGTTTTCTCATTGCAGGCAAGGCAGGCGATGCCGTTCTTCCGGTCGTGACGCCGATGGGGCTCACCCTCATTTGGCTGTCCGCGCTGCTCACGCTTTACACAGGATGGGATTATTTTCGCGCCGGGGTGCACCATCTAATCAAGGACTGATCAGCCATGCCGTGGTCTGCCCGCCAGTTCGCATTGCGGAGAGTGCAATCGGCTCGCATTTCCGCGGAACCGTCGTCGAGAGGATTGCAGTCGTGAAGCTTCGGTATTTCGCATGGGTCCGCGAGCGCGTGGGCAAGCCGGAAGAGGAGATCGATCCGCCAGCCAACGTGGCGACAATAGCCGAGCTGATGGCTTGGCTTAGCCAGCGTGGAGAGGAATATGCTCATGCCTTCGATAATCCGAAGGTGATTCGCGCAGCCGTCGACCACACCCACGTCAAGGCCGACGCTGCAATCAAGGGTGCACGCGAAATTGCGTTCTTTCCACCAATGACAGGAGGCTAGCTGGGGGTGATTGGCACGGTTCGCATTCAGCGTGAGCCGTTCGACGCCGCCGCCGAAGCGGCGAAGCTGACGCGCGGACGAACGGATATTGGAGCCGTTGTCACATTCACCGGCATTTGCCGTGGCGAGGACACCGGAAAACCGGTGCTGGCCATGACGCTCGATCACTATCCCGGCATGGCGGAGGCCGAGATCACTCGCCACGTAGAAACGGCGGAGAGGCGCTGGCCGCTTCTTGGCGTCACCATCATCCACCGCGTTGGTCGTCTCGTTCCGGCTGAGCCAATTGTCCTTGTCGTCGCGGCCGCAGCGCACCGGCAGGACGCTTTTGCAGCCGCCGAGTTCCTCATGGATTACCTCAAGACCCGCGCGCCGTTCTGGAAAAAGGTCGAGAGCGCAGATGGCTCCGCCTGGATCGATGCGAAGTCCTCCGATGATGATTCGGCCGCCCGCTGGGCTGCACCTGATCAACGCGAGGCTGCGGAATAACTCTTTCTCGGGTGCAGTGCCGTGCCGCGATGGGTGAACGTGAAGGTCGGATCTGCCGCGTTCACGCTGCCGCCTTCTTGCCCTTCGGCTGCACTTCCGCAGTGTAGTCCGCCATCAACTGCTCGGTGATGATGCCCGGCTTGAACCGCCACTGCGCGATCTCGGAGACAGCCGTCACCTCGGCCGCGCTCCCGGTGATGAAGCATTCGGAGAATTGCGACAATTCCTCCGGCAAGATGCGGCGCTCGATGACTTCCATCGCGCGTTTCCTGGCCAAGTCGATCACGGTACGGCGAGTAATCCCATCGAGAAAGCAGTCGGCAATGGGCGTGTGAATCTTGCCCGCGTTGACAAAGAAGATGTTGGCGCCCGTGCACTCCGCGACCCGGCCCTGCCAATCGAGCATCATGGCATCAGCATATCCCTTGCGCTCGGCGATATGCTTGGAGATGGTGCAGATCATGTATAGGCCGGAGGCCTTGGCGCGTGCTGGCGCAGTCGCGGGATCGGGCCGCCGATAATCGGCAAGGTCGAGGCGAATGCCACGCAACCGCTGCACTGGGTCGAAATAGCTGGGCCACTGCCAAGTCGCAATGGCAAGGTGGATCTTGTTGTTCTGTGCGGAGACACCCATCATTTCCGAGCCGCGCCAGGCTATGGGGCGCACATAGGCGTCCTTTTGGCCGTTCTTCTCCAGCACCAATCGCTTCGCAGAGTCGATCTCGGCAACGCTATAGGGAATTTCGAAGTCGAGCAGCCGCGCTGAGTTTTTCAAGCGCTCCGAATGTTCGGTGCAGCTGAAGATTGCCCCGCTATAGGCTCGCTCCCCCTCAAACACCGCGCTCGCGTAATGCAAGCCATGAGAGAGGACATGCAACGTGGCGTCTCCCCAGGGGACAAGCTTCCCATCATACCAGATCACCCCTTCCAGCCGGTCGTAGGGTTTTTCAGCCATGACGCTCCTCTCAACGCTCTATATTCATGGTGACCGCGCGGGATTCGTAATTCTTTGCCTAGCCGCGCGGCACCCGGTATCATCTACCGCCTATGACAACGCGGTTGCACATCGGGCGCAACCGGGAAAGTCGAGGCTTGAGCACGTTATTGTCGTGCCGCCTTGCTTTTCGCATAACAATCGAACCAAAATATGTCAATATGGCTGACCTAAATCTGCGGATGTCCGATCGCGTCTCCAGGGCGGATCCACCAATCCGCGACGAGCCAATTTGGGACATCATCGAGCTCTTGTTCTTTGCGTACCGGGATTTCATCGGCGATCCGGACGATGTTCTGGCCAAGCTGGGATTTGGACGCGCGCATCACCGGGTACTGCATTTTGTCAACCGCAATCCCGGAATGAAGGTTGCCGATCTCCTTGAAATTCTCAAGATCACCAAGCAGTCGCTTGCTCGCGTGCTCAGGCAACTGATCCAGGAGGGCTACATTCTGCAGAGAGAGGGCGCGAACGATCGACGGCAGCGGCTCCTGTATGTTGCTCCGAAAGGCGAGGCACTGGCGATGAAGCTTGCCGGCCTGCAGACGAAGCGGATCACGCGGGCTCTTTCCGAGCTCGGATCCACGGGGCACGAGACCGCGGGCCGATTTCTTGCCGCGATGCTCAACAGCGAGCACCGCGAGTCGGTCCTGCGTTTCATCGCCCGTGCCGACCGCGGTCGACGTTCCCGACCCTGAGGTCATGTTGATGCCGGCAGACCTCGATCCGGGTTCCAACGCTCTCGCCGACGACGCCCCGCATTTGCTTGTCGTGGATGACGACCGGCGGATCCGAAATCTGTTGTCCCGCTTCCTGCTATCCGAGGGGTACCGCGTTACCACGGCGGCAAGCGCAGCCGATGCACGCGTGAAGCTGCAAGGGCTGCGCTTCGATCTGTTGATCCTCGACGTCATGATGCCGGGCGAGACTGGCTTCAGTCTCGCGCAGGATCTGCGCGTTTCATCGAACGTTCCGATCATCATGCTGACCGCCCGCGCCGAGACGCAAAGTCGAATTGAGGGTCTGGCAATCGGCGCGGACGACTATCTCCCCAAGCCGTTCGAGCCGAAGGAGCTGTCGCTGCGAATCGCGGGCATCCTGCGACGTACCAGGCAAGCATTCGCGCCCGCAGCCGAAACGGTGCTGTTCGGCGAGTTCAGCTTCCACATGCTGCGCGGCGAGCTCAAGCGCGGCAATGAAATCGTTCGGATCACCGATCGCGAGCGTGAGATGCTTCGCCTGCTGGCGGCAAAGCCTGGGGAAACGGTGCCCCGGCAGGCGCTGGCCGGCGACCAGGTGAGCTCAGTCGGCGAGCGCGCGGTGGACGTGCAGGTGAATCGGTTACGGCGCAAGATTGAGCATGATTCCACCAATCCCCGATACGTGCAGACCGTGCGTGGGATCGGGTACCGACTTGTGACGAGCGCATGACCGCGCTGGACACAGGGTTGGCGACACTGCGGACCAGCGTTACGGCGTTGCGTTCTTTGGCTGGCCGATGGAGCAGCGCATATCAGCCGCTGGCGATCTCGCTGAAGCGGTATATGCCGAAGGGGCTTTTTGGCCGCGCGCTGATGATCATCATTGCTCCGATGGTGCTGCTGCAATCGGTAGTCGCCTATATGTTCATGGAGCGGCACTACAATCTGGTGACGCAGCGGCTCTCCGCCGGCGTGGTGCAGGACATCGCCACGTTGATCGAGGTCTACAAGGTATTTCCGCAGGATCCCAATCACACCCAGCTTCGCCGGATTGCGCAGGACAAGCTTGGCCTCGTGGTCGACTTTCTGCCGGTCAACGAGCTGCCGCCGCCGGGGCCCAAACCCTTCTTCTCCCTGCTGGACCAGGCGCTCTCGGAGGAGGTCCGCAACCGCGTCGCTCGGCCGTTCTGGGTGGACACTGTCGGACGCTCCGCATTGCTGGAAATCCGCATCCTGCTTGATGATGCGGTGATGCGCGTATTTGCTCCGCGCGGCGCCGCATACGTTTCGAACTCCCACATCTTCTTGGAATGGATGGTGGGCACCTCGCTCGTCCTGATGATCATCGCGGTGCTGTTTTTACGCAACCAGATCCGCCCGATCCTCCGTCTCGCCGATGCGGCGGAAAGCTTCGGCAAGGGGCGCGAGGTGCCGGATTTTCGCCCCCGTGGCGCGAGCGAGGTTCGTCGCGCGGCGCTGGCCTTCGGAGAGATGAAGCGACGGATAGAGCGGGCTTTGGAGCAGCGCACCGCCATGCTCGCGGGCGTTTCACACGATTTGCGCACTATTCTCACGCGCTTCAAGCTCGAGCTTGCAATGCTTGGCAACGCCGCCGAGCTCGATGCAATGAAGAAAGATGTCGATGAGATGGGCCGCATGCTGGAGGCCTACCTGGCGTTTGCACGCGGCGACCTGGGCGAGCAGTCCGCGCCAACCGACATGGCGGCTTTCCTGCAGGAGCTCAAGGCCGATGCCGAGCGCCACGGCCATGCCTCGAATGTGAGCTTCCACGGACATCCGATCGTCACCGTCCGACCGGCAGCTTTCAAGCGTTGTCTCGCCAATCTTGTGTCCAACGCCGCGCGCCATGCCCCCTCGATCTCGATTACCGGCCACCGCGACCACCGCTGGCTCACCGTTACCGTCGATGACGACGGCCCCGGGATTGCTTCGCATTTGCGCGAAGAAGTGTTCAAGCCTTTTCTGCGGCTCGACGACTCGCGCAATCAGGACGAAGGCGGCACGGGGCTGGGTCTGTCGATCGCGCGCGATATAGCGCGCTCTCACGGTGGAGACATCATGCTCTCCGACAGCCCGCTCGGAGGGCTGCGGGCCACGGTCCGAGTTCCGGTCTGATCTTGCCGAATGCTTGCGCCCGTTCCAGATATTATACGCATCCAATTCAAATGAATTTTGTTGCATTTAATTGGCCCGTGGATCTCGGCCAAAGATGAGCGCGGGACACGGATATCGAGAACGAGCTCCCCATAGGCCGCGGCACTGACTGCGGCCAACGCGGCCGCGGCAGACGTGAGTTTCCAGCGCATGCGCATGGAGATGCTTCCTCGCAGATGCATAGCATCGGCGAGTTAGGAGATCGTGACCGCTTACCAGGACTTGGGTTCCGTCATTCCGGAGCATGCCCCTGGCCATGTTCGATCGAAGCGCTGACTAAACCGCAACCGCCCGCTCGTCTTCGCCCTCATCGCGATCGCGATCTCTGCGCCGGCGGCGGATGCGGCTCAGGCCTTGCGGAATGCGGCAGAGATCAGCGAGGAAGCCCGACCAGCGCTGGCCTCGCGCGAGCGCGCGATCGAGCGCCGCCATGGTACGCGCATTCCCGGGATCATCGTCATTCACCCAGACGCGCAGCACGGAGGCAAAAAAAAGCGCGAGTCCTTGCGCTCGCAGCGCGCCCTGGGGGCCATGCGCAGGGATGTCGGCCGCTGTCAGCATCCATTGTTGTGAGCACACCGCGAGATTGTTGAGTGCCAGGGCCAACACTGGATCACGCCTGCAGGAGCGCAGCAACGAACGCACGGCTTCCTTGTGAGGCTCCAGCAGGTCGATCCGGCGCATGAGCACGTCGAACAGTCGTTCGCGCGGCGACTCCTCCGCCGCGTCCATGTCCTCGCCGGCCAGCACGTCTACATCGATCTGCCTCACATGGGCGGCAAGAACCGCAAGGGTGGACCCGAAAGTGGCGCGCAGCTCCGCGAGCGAGACCCCGGCATCGCGCGCAATCTCGCCAAGCCCAATGTCCTCGATGGGCTTTTCGGCGAGCAGGCGCATAAAGGCGTCGATCACCCGCTGGCGCACGGATTTGGCGCTGGAGTTACTTGATCTCGGAACGGAAGCGGAATGGCTCGCCGCCGATGAGCCGGCTCGCCTGCCTCCTCGTTTTCGAGCCATCGCTGCTCTCCTGAAGTAACGCTGCTACGTTCAGAATGAATGTATGCGCATGCGGGGAGTGGTTCCAGTTGCGATTGCAGATTCCCGTTATCCTGCAAGCTCCCGCGATCGCTTGGCAGCGGCAGCGATGGCGTTGGTCATGAGCTCCTGCAGGCCGTTTGCTGCCATGAGCACCTCGAGTGCGGCGGCGGTTGTGCCTCCCGGGGAGGTGACGTTCTGTCGCAAGGTCGCAGGATCAAGAGCGGAGCGGTGCAGGAGCTCGCCCGAGCCCGCCACCGTAGCCCGGGCCAAGGACTGCGCGAGTCCGGGCGGAAGACCTGCCGCGTGGCCGGCCTGTGCCATCGCCTCGGCCAGCAGAAATACATAGGCGGGACCTGAGCCGGACAAGGCAGTGACCGCATCCATCAGCCCTTCATCAGCGATCCACTCCACACTGCCGACCGCGGATAGAATGCCGTGGACCAGCTCGCGCTGCTCCGGGGTGACACGCGCATTCGGCACCGCCACTGTAATCCCGCGGCCGATCGCGGCAGGCGTGTTGGGCATGGCGCGAACGATTGCCGCGTTGCGGAGCCCGCTTTCAAGAAAGCGCAGTGTACGCCCCGCCATGATGGAAACGACGACTGTGTCGCTTCCGACAAACGACTGAAGCGAGAGTACAACATCCGGCGCGACTTGCGGCTTGACCGCAAGCATGAGCGCAGCGATCTCCCGGTCAGGAGGCTGTGGCAGATTGAGATGTAGACCTTGGCCCGTCAAAGCAGTGATTTCCGGAGAAGGCTGTGGCTCGATCACCGCGAGTTTCTCCGGCGAGATTCCGAGCGCAAGCCAGCCTTGCAGCAAGGCGCTCCCCATCTTGCCCGCCCCGACGAGCAATATGTGCCCCCGCAGCTCGCGCAATGCACTGGTTCCCGGCTGCGGACCCGTTCCAACGTTCATCTCTGGGTTCCTCCGGGCGCTGTGGAGCTGTCGAGATCGGTTGCAGCTTAAGCGGTTTTAGACCAGATTGCCTTGCATAGGCAGGCGATGCCGTCGCTGAAAGATGAGCTGCACATGATTGGACGTAGAAAGCTTGGAGCTCTGGAGGTTTCGTCCATCGGTCTTGGCTGCATGAGCATGACGCCAATCTATGGTGTCCCCGACGCCGACGAAGCCATTGCCACACTGCATCGGGCACCGGAACTCGGGATCGACCTCATCGACACGTCCGATGCTTATGGGGCCAATGGCGCGAACGAGGAGCTGGTGGGTCGTGCGTTGAAGGGGCGGCGCGACAGATATGTCCTCGCAACCAAGTTCGGCAACATTCGTCTGCCTGACGGCAAGCCGGGAGCCAAGGGCAATCCGGAATACGTAATCGAGGCGTGCGACAAGAGCCTGAAGCGGCTCGCTACCGACCATATCGACCTCTACTTCATCCATCGCGTGGATGAAACCGTGCCTATCGAGGATACCGTGGGCGCGATGGTCCGCCTCAAGACACAGGGAAAAATCCGGCATCTCGGGATTTCTGAGGCGGGACCGAACACCATTCGGCGCGCGCACAAGGTACATGCGTTGGCCGCGTTGCAGACCGAATATTCGCTGTGGACGCGGGATGCGGAGCCGGAGATCCTCCCGTTCTGCAACGAGCTAGGTATTGGTTTTGTTGCCTACGCTCCCCTGGGTCGCGGTTTTCTGACCGGCGCAGTGCCGTCCGGCGATGCGCTGCCCCAGAACGATCGTCGTCGCGACATGCCACGGTTTCAGAGCGCCAATGCGCATTCCAACCAGAAGCTCGTTGCCATGCTGAAAGAGCTCGCGGCCCAGGAGCGCTGCACTCCGGCACAGCTCGCGATCGCTTGGCTCTTGTCCCGCAAGTCGCAAGTGGTGCCGCTGGTTGGAACGAGCAAACGAAAATGGCTGGAGGAAGATGCCAAGGCGGCCGACGTGAAGCCGTCCGCGGCTACTCTTGCGGCTCTCGACAAGACCTTTGTGCCCGGCGTCGCCCAGGGCGACCGCTACCCTGCCGCCATGATGGGACGCTTGGGATTATAGCAGCCGTCACCTCGCGGGAATCACGGGCAGCAGCACGTGTGCCGGCCGATTGGGCCCGTCGTGGAGGGTCACATTGCCTCCGAACACCGCAGGCGGACGGTCGCGGGGATCATTGTGGGTAAAGGGGCCGACCCCGGTCCATACCTTGCCGAGGGTTTCCAGACCGACGCTCGGCCCTCCCGGGTAGACGTAGTCGGTGCCGCGTACGGACACAGCCAACCGATATCCTTTCGGAAGCACGACACAGGTCGGCCAGATCTCGACATCGACCTCATAAACCTGACCAAGCGTTAGCTTTTGCTCCTCATCATGGGTGTGATAGGACAACGACCGCAGATGGAACGTCATCTTACCATGGTGACGATGGCCCGCCAGACGCCTCGCCCAGTATGCGGCGGAGTGCCTGCTCGCTCATAAAGACTTGTGGCATCGGGGCGGGGGTCAACAACTGGCTCTCTTGTGCTAGCTTCAGCTAATGTCAAAAGGCGAGTGGGCCATACAGCTGATCAAGATCGCGCTCGGCGTAGCGATAGCGGCGTATTTCGTGTGGTGGAGCATCGAAGTGCTGCACCGACTGCCTCCCCATTAGGCACTTTCATGGCCGGGTATCGCCGCATGGGCGTTATAGCGGCGGCTTTTAAGTACGTAGGCCGGTGTGATTGAATTCCTGCCGAGAAACCGTCATAAATCACCGCCGTTAATGGAACCGTGGAGCGGTTCGAGACGATGAGAGCCATGTTCCTCGCCGTCTTTTTTCTTGTGATCGGATTGTCCGCTCCAGCGTTTGCGAGCAAGTACTACGTCGTTCAAAACAGCAAGACACTCAAGTGCTCCGTTGCTCCCAAGAAGCCGAAGGGAAAAACAGTTGTGCTCGTGGGTAGCGGAACTGCCCATAAGACCAAGAACGATGCTCGAGCTGCCCTTCGGACCGCGGCAAAGTGCAAATGAGGAATCCAGGGCGGAGGTGCATGTGGGGCAAAGCCGCCACGATACCGCCTTTGGTTCGATGTCGGCCGCCTTTGCGGTCAGCGGAGCTCTCGTTGGCGGAGCCGCGGGTTGCAACCATCAGACCGGGCCATGGCTCTTTGGCCTGGAGGGTGATCTGTCCTGGACCAATAAGAAGGGCAGCGCCGTCGAAGTGGCGAATATCTTTATGTCGGCCTGCAGAACGTCGGTTATTTCGACACTCCGCCTCCCGCTGTTTTTGCAAGGACCGGGGTTCCCGTCAGCAACAACATCGTTCGCTCCGGTCTGAATTATCGTTTTGGCGCCCGCTGGTAAAATAGATCGAATGAGAGCGTCGGGAGTCTTTGTTTTGCTCGACTCGCTCATTGCGCTGGGCTTGTTCTGATCCGCGACCATGATAAGGAGCGCGTAGATGATGGGTCCGTTGGCGGGACTGAAAGTGATCGATCTGACGCACGTCATGGCGGGCCCGACCTGCACGCTCATGCTCGCCGACATGGGTGCCGACGTGATCAAGGTGGAGAAGACCCCGCAGGGTGACGACAGCCGTCACATGATCCCTCCGAAGATCGGCGACCAAGCGGCGGCGTTCCTGATGATGAACCGCAACAAACGCGGGATTGTCATCGACCTTAAGAGCGCGGTTGGCAGGAAAGTATTGCGACGGCTCGTCGAGAGCGCGGACGTGCTGGTCGAGAACTTCGCCCCTGGTGTAATGGAACGCTTCGGCTTTGCCTATGACGACGTGCGTGCGTACAACCCGGCGCTGATCTATTGCTCGCTGTCCGGGTTCGGCCGTTCCGGACCTTACAGGACCCGCCGCGGCCTGGATCTCATTGCACAGGCCATGAGCGGCTTGATGAGCATCACGGGCGAGAGCTCGGATCGTCCTCCGGTCAAATGCGGTGCGCCGCTTTCCGACATCACCGCCGGGATCATGGCCGCCATGGGTATCCTTGCTGCTTACACGCATCGTCTGCGAACCGGCGAGGGGCAGTGTGTGGATACATCCCTGTTCGAAGCGGCCTTGGTGCAGACCTACTGGCAATCGGCCATCGCGCTCGCGACCGGGGTTGCGCCGCGTGCAATGGGCTCTGCCCATCCGCTCAGTGCGCCATATCAGGCGTTCCAGGCAGCGGATGGCTGGGTCGTCGTAGGCGGGGCCAATCAGCGGAACTGGTTGCGCCTGCTCGAAGCGCTGGACGCGGGCGACCTCGCAAGTGACCCGCGCTTTGTTACCGCGAGCGAGCGCATGGCGCATCTTGCGGAGCTCGAGGCCGAGCTGGCCAAGCGTTTCCGCATGCGACCGGCTGCGTACTGGCTCGCTGCCCTGGAGGAGAAGGGCGTGCCCTGCGGGCCGGTCAACAACATGCTGCAAGCGCTTGCCGACCCGCAGGCGCGTGCCCGTGAGATGGTGGTGGAGGTCGAGCATTCGGCGCTGGGTCGCGTGCAAACTCTGGGGCTGCCGGTGAAGTTCTCGCGCACGCCGGGGGCGATACGCAAGGGTGCGCCGCTCTACGGCGAGCACACGCACGCTGTCCTGCGCGAGCATGGATTCGGAGATGAGGAGATCGCGACACTGGAGCGGGAAGGCGTTATTGTCGCCGTTGCCGAAGCCGGCGGCCGATCTCAGAAGATTGCCTCATGAATTGGCGGCTCCGGCGCGATTGACCGCCTCCACCCCTGTGTTACGGTACCGCAAAGTAATCAACGCACGAAATAGGAAGCTGGCCTGGGAAGCTGGTAAGGAATCCTCCATGTTAGATAACAAAGGCAGCGCCAGCGCAGCGCGGCGTCTACCCAATCGGGAAGCAGCTCTGGCGTCGCTCTACGACGAGATCTCCGCAAAAAGCATGTTTCCGTTCTGGGCGACCGCGACCGAGGTCGCGCACGACGAAATAAGGCAGCTGATGGGTACGCAAAGGGCCGTACCGCATGTGTGGAGCTACAAGAACGACATCGAGCCCATCCTGTTTCGCGCGGCAGAGCTGGTGACCATGGATGATTCCGAGCGTCGTTCGCTCATTCTGGTCAACCCCGGACTTTCTCCCCGGCGCGCGACCGTGAGCACCATGTACACGGCTTACAGGCTTAACGACGCGAATGAGGTGATGCCGCCGCACCGGCACTCTCCCAGCGCCATCAGGTTCGGCTTGACCGGCAAGGGGAATTTCACCGGCGTCGGCGGAGAGGACATCACCTTCGGGCCCGGAGACATGGTGCTTACCCCGCTCGACACCTGGCACAATCACGGCAACGTAGGAAACGAGGCCGCCATCAATCTTTCAGTACTTGACCTCCCCCTGGTCGAGACCCTCAACGCGGTCTATTTCGAGCACGACTATACGGAGCTGGTAGACGGCAAGCCGGTCCGTAAAGAGCAACAGACTGCCACCGTGCCCACGGATTACTCCGCGCGCGCCTACGATCACGGCGGCCTCAAGCCGCGCTTTCTCCAGCACCGTCGAGGCGCTGGTACCTCCTCCCCGATGTACGTCTATCGTTGGGAGCACATGCAGGAGCTGATGGAACGGTTCAAGGATTGGGACGGTGATCCTTATGAAGCGCTATCGATCGAGTACGTCGACCCGCTGACCGGCGGACCCGTGTTCAAGACCATGACATTCTTTGTCCAGATGCTGCGACCCGGCGAGAGAACAAAGCCGGTGCGGCAGACCGCGAGCCTATTGGTCGCCCCATTCGAGGGAAGGGGACATTCCGTCATCGACGGCACGCGGTTCGACTGGCACAAGTTCGACAACCTGGCGGTGCCGGGCGGTTGCTGGTTCGAGCACAGCAACGACGACTCCAGACAGCCGGCAGTCCTCTTCGTGGCAACCGATGAGCCGGCCTTGAGATGTTTCCAACTATTCAAGAAATGGGGCCGCGACGACGCCGGCGACGTCGTCAAGCTTGCCTAGCAAGAGATTCGTGCCAAGCCAAGCCAATACCAAACTAGTCGCCCACTTTGACTGTCCCGGCGGCGGACAGGTCTGGGTCGACGGCACCACTCTCTACATCGGGCACATGCGGTGGCCGAGCGGTACGACCATCGTCGATGTGTCGGACCCGCGCCAGCCACGCACCCTTGCCGGCATAGAGCTGCCTGAGGGGTGGCATTCTCACAAGGTGCGCGCGAGCAACGGACTCATGATTGTCAATCACGAGAAGCTCGGAGCGAGCGGTCCGGCGGAATTCGGCGGCGGCATCGGCATCTACGACGTAAGGCGACCGGATAATCCGAAGCTGATCACCAAGTGGCGCACCGCCGGGAAGGGCGTGCACCGCTACGACTTCGATGGCCGGTATGCCTACCTCTCGTCGACCTCCGAAGGGTACGTCGGCAACATCATCGTCATCCTCGATCTCGCCGATCCAGCGCGCCCGACTGAAGTTGGGCACTGGTGGATTCCGGGCCAATGGAAAGCCGGCGGAGAGCCTTATCCGTGGGAAGATTGGGTGCCGCCGCGCTGCCATCATCCCCTACGCATGGGCGATCGCCTCTACGTCAGCTATTGGCATCACGGCTTGTTCATTCTCGACGTGTCCGACCTAACGAAGCCAAAGCTCGTAGGACACGCCAATACCAGCCCCGCATTTCCGCACCCGACCCACACCTGCTTGCCAATTCCACAACCACTCAAGGGCCGTCGCGTCATGGTAGTTGCCGATGAGGATGTCGCCAAGCTTCGCCCTGCAGCGCCTTCCTTTAGCTGGATCTATGACATCACCATCGAGCAAATGCCGGTGCCGATCGCGACGTTCCAGGTGCCCGGGCTTGACACCGACGGCAGCCCGCAACCGCCCATGACCGGTTGCCATCAGCCATCGGAGCGGCTGCACGGGATCGTCATTCCATTTGCATGGTTCGCGCAGGGCATGCGGCTCGTGAGCATCGCAGACCCGTTCGCTCCCAAGGAGGTCGGTCACTTCCTGCCCGCGTCCGCGGACGGGGAGGAGCGACCATCCTCCAACGATGTCACCATTGACGATCGGGGTCTCATATACCTCATCGATCGCGTCCGCGGTCTCGACATCATCGAGACGAACGCATGGAACTAAATGGAGGAAAGCGTGGTCAGATTGCTGGGCCGACAGACATCGGGGAACGTGCAGAAGGTTGTCTTCTGCCTGGAGGAAATCCGCCTGCCTTACGTGCGTGAGGACTATGGCCGGCAGTTCGGCAATACGAGCACGCACGAATACCGCAAGCTCAACCCGAATGCGAAGGTTCCCACCCTGATCGACGGCGATCTGGCGATCTGGGAGTCTCACACAATTCTCCGCTATCTCGCTGCGGTGCATGCGCCGGCCTTGACCGGGGCGACCCCGGGCGAGCGCACGCTGGTGGAGCGCTGGATGGACTGGCTGCTCGCCTCCCTCAACACTCCCTATGTGGCCGTGTTCAAGGACGCCAAGAAACCGGCGGCTGAGCGGGCCCCCGACTTCCCTGCCCAGGCCGCGGATCTGATCGCGCAGCTCGGAATCCTCGACGGCCACCTCGCTGCGCGCAAATGCCTTGCGCTGGAGCGGTTGACCGTTGCGGATATCGCGCTTGCCCCCATCATCAAACGTTGTCTTGAGTTCCCGATCGAGCGCCCAGACTTTGCCGAGCTCAAGCGCTGGCAAGCCGAAATGGACGCGCGTGCGGGATTTGCGGTGGCAACTGGAGCGAAGCCAGGCACGTCGTCGCCAGCAGCTCGGGCCATCGCCAGTTAAAAGCGAATGACGGACCTCGGCCCCCTGCAGAACTTCGTGCCGCTCAATCAGCAGCAGCACAATCTCTACGGCGTGGTGGATTTCAAGATCGGTCGTTTCGATGTGAATGCCGGGATCGGCTACGGTCTCACTTCAGGCTCGGACCGATGGATGGCCAAGATGATCATCGGCACCGAGCTCAATGAGAGCTTCTTCGCGGACAGATCGAATGAGAGGCCCACACTGATGCACAGAGCGAGGCCTGCGCTCGGCAGCTTGTCTCCAACCGGCGTCACCGTGGCCGAGACCTTCTTGCCGGGCGTATATTGATCTCACCCGATCAAGCTTCGTAGCTGCGGTAACGGGCCGGCCGGCCCGTTACCCCAGCTACGGTTCACTCGATCGGCGATTTGACGCGCGAGTTCGGCATCAGGAATGCGAGCGACTGGCTGCTCACCAGGTGGGGTCTATGGGCGAAGAATTGGGTAAACTGCGTCTGCCGCACAAGCATCGTCAACGCGGCCAGCCACACGAGGCACATGAGGGTGGCAGCCGTGAACATCTGCTGCGCCTCTACGCTACGCCCGTCCATGACAGTCTCCCTGCTTGCCGGCAAACCGGCATCACCATAGGAAACACTGGTAAACGATCACTGCCCGAGCGTGTGTGACGAGCATCACATTATGAACGATCGTGAACTGTTCGCTTATTCGGGTCTCTATTCCGCGTTGAGTTGCCTGAACGCGGAGTTTTCGACAGAATAATCGCAAATCATGGCTTCTGCCGCTCGAAATGGCCTAAATGGGCGACCGAATAACCCGATCAGGACGCGATGACGGAAAAAGTTGACATAACGCTCAATATCAACGGGCGCGACTATGCCGTTCGGGTAGAACCGAGAAGGACGCTGGTGGACGTCATCCGGGACGATTGCGGCCAGACCGGGACCCACATCGGTTGCGAGCACGGCGTGTGCGGCGCCTGCACCATCATTCTCGATGACGAAGCGGTGCGCTCGTGCCTCATGTTCGCGGTGCAGGCACAAGGCAGGCGTATCCGCACCGTCGAGGGCCTCGCGGACGGGGACAAGCTGCACCCCCTGCAGACCGCGTTCATGACCCACCACGCGCTGCAGTGTGGTTTCTGTACCCCCGGGTTCCTGATGTTGGCGGTCAATGCGCTGGAGACCAATCCAGACATGTCCGATGACGAGGTGCTCGATCTTCTCGCCTCCAATCTCTGCCGCTGCACCGGATACCAGAACATCATCAAGGCCGTGCGCAGCACCGCCGCCGAGATGCGTCGCGCCCGCGCATGAGCTGGGTGGGGCGTTCGATCCGTCGCCTGGAAGATCCAGTTCTGGTGCGAGGCGATGGCCGCTTCACTGGCGACCTGAAGGCTGCCAACTGGCTGCGCTTTGTGCGCAGCCCGCTCGCCTCTGGCAGGATTGTGCAAGTCTCGCGTCCCGAGGGTGCCGATGTCTTTACCTGCGCTGAGCTTGTCGAGGTGAAGCCCATTCGGCCGCTTCTGCACAAGTTCAATTATGTCCCGATCAGCCAGCCAGTGCTGGCAAGAGATGTCGTGCGGTTTGTCGGAGAGCCGATCGCAGCCGTGGTCGCGGCGACCCAGGAGCAAGCCGAGGACCTGGCGGATCGGGTCGAGGTTGAGATTGAACCAATGCGAGCGGTGGTCGGCATGCAGGACGCCATCGCCGCAGGCGCCCCGCGCGTCCATGGCGAGGCGGCGGACAATGTCGCTGTCGATGCAAACTTCAAGACCCCAGGGTTTGATGTGGCCATGGCGAGCGCGCATCGGCGCATCGCGATCGATGTGCGCTCCCATCGGCAGAACGCTCTGCCGCTTGAGCCGCGTGCGGCGCATGCGGCATGGGATCGCGGCAGCGGGCGTGTAACGCTCACCTGCACCACCCAGACGCCGCATGCCATGCGCACCGCTATTGCCGAGCTGATCGGGATGGGGGAATGCGATCTGCGCGTCATCGCCCCGGATGTCGGCGGCGGCTTCGGGCAGAAGATGTCGCTTTGCCCGGAGTTCGTCGTGGTCACCTGGCTTGCGCGCTGGCTGCGAAGCTCCGTCGCCTGGCTGGAGGATCGCCGCGAGAATCTGATCGCATGTTTTCACAGCCGCGATCAACGCATCGCGCTGGAAGGTGCCTTTGATTCCGACGCGAAGCTGATCGCGCTTTCTGCGGACATTCTCGCCAATGTCGGGGCGTATTCGTGCTATCCAACGACCTGCGGGGTCGAGCCGCTGATGGCGATGGCGGAGATGCCGGGCCCCTACGATGTGCGCGAATATGCCTGCGCGTCGCGTGCGGTCCTCACCCACACCTGCCCCATGGCGCCGTACCGCGGCGTCTCCCGCCCGGTCATTACGCTTGCAATCGAGCGGCTGATGGACAAGGCGGCGGCAGCTTATGGTCTCGATCCGACCGACATTCGCCGCCGTAACCTGATCCGTTCCTTTCCCTACACGTCCGCCACCGGGCTCATGCTCGATCAGGCGAGCTACGTCGAGAGCATGGATGCCGCCGTGAAGGCGACCGACGTTGCGGCGTTTCGCGACCGTCAGGCGCAAATGCGGGCGCAAGGACGTTTCCTCGGCTTTGGCTTGGCGACCTTCTGCGAGCGCACCGGTTATGGCACGCCTGCTTTTGCGGCCCGCGGCATGGAAATCACTCCCGGCTGGGAGACGGTGGAGATGGCGATGGATCCCTCAGGATCCATCGAGGCGCGCATCGGCGCTTCCCCGCATGGGCAAGGGCTGCGAACCACGCTGGCACAGATCATCGCGGATGAGCTTGGAACATCTCCCCACCGGGTCAAGATTGTGCATGGCGATACCGATCGCACGCCGTACGGCTGGGGCACTTTCGCCAGTCGCTCACTGGTCATCGCCGGCGGCGCCGCGCTGCTGGCGGCGCGGAAGGTACGCGCAAAGCTCACGGCCATGGCCGGCGTCCTGCTGGAAGCCGCGGCCGAGGACATTGTGCTCGAGGCTGACGTTGCCCGCGTCGCCGGTACCGATCGCGCAATCCCGATCGAGACGCTGGCGCGTGCTGCCTACCACCAGGCTCATCGGTTCAAGGGCGAGGTCGGTCCGGGGATCGCGGAGAGCGCAACCTATGATCCTGCCGGCACTTTCTCCAACGCCTGTCATGTCGCTTTGGTGGAGGTCGATGTCGAGACCGGCCGAGTTATCCTGGAGAACTTTTTGGTGGCCGAGGACGCTGGACGTCTGATCAATCCCATGATCGCGGACGGACAAATCCACGGCGGCGTGGCCCAGGGCATTGCCAACGCGCTGCTGGAAGAGATCGTTTACGATGACGCCGGCAATATTCTCACGGCAACCCTTGCGGATTATCTGCCGCCCACGGCGTGCGAGATTCCCGCAATCGAGATTTGTCACCTGGAAACGCTCGCGGATGCCTCCGTGACCAGGGCGAAAGGTCTCGGCGAGGGCGGCGCGATCGGGGCGCCGGCTGCCATCCTCAACGCCATCAATGATGCGCTCTCGCCGCTGGGAGTCTCCATCAACGAATTCCCGGCAACTCCGCGGCGCATCCGCGAATCGGTACGGGCTGGGGCGCAGAGATGAAAGCGTGCGTAGTCGGGCGCTCCGTGCCGCGCCTCGAGGATGGCCCGTTGGTAACCGGCCGCGGGCAGTTTGCGGCCGATATCGCCTTTGCGCACATGCTGCACATGCGGCTTGCACGCTCCACATATGCGCATGGGCGCATCGTGGCGATCGATGCACAGCCTGCGCGCGAGCTGCGGGGGGTTGAGGCCGTCTGGACCTTTGCCGATGTGGCTGACATCCCGCCGATCGATTTCCGGCTGACCCGTATCGAGGGATTGGCGCCGTATCGCCAGCCGATCCTCGCGAGCAATCTTGTGCGATATGTCGGCGAGCCCGTTGCTGCGGTATTCGCGGTCGATCCGTACGTCGCAGAGGACGCCGCCGATATGGTCGCGGTGGAGGTTGAGGAATTGGCGGCGGTCCTCGATGCTGCCGCGCCACCTGCAGAATTTGACCAAGGCCATTCAACCGAGGCCGCGGTGCTGGAGAAAGCCTACGGCGACCTCCCTGCCGCATTCCGGGAGGCGCATGCCGTGGTCGAGCTCGAGCTTACGGTGGGCCGCCAATCCGGTGTGCCGCTGGAGACGCGCGGGGCGATTGCGCGTCACGATCGCAGCCGCGACGTGCTGGAGCTCTATGGTGCGGCCAAGGTGCCGCACTGGAATCGGGACACGATCGCGCGGATGCTCGGCCGCGACCCCGCGACCGTACATCTCTATGAAGGCCATGTCGGCGGCGGCTTCGGCGTTCGTGGCGAGCTCTATCCCGAGGATGTTCTGGTCTGCCTCGCCGCGCTTCGCTTCGCCCGGCCGGTGAAATGGATCGAGGACAGGCGCGAGCACTTGATCGCGGCCAATCATTCGCGTGCGCAGCAGCACAAGGTACGCGCGGCGATCGATGCCGAGGGTTGTATTCTCGCCATCGATGACGAGTTTTTCCATGACCAGGGCGGTTATGTGCGCACCCACGCGGCGACAGTGCCCGACCTTGCCGCCGCCATGCTGCCGGGACCCTACCGCGTGCCCGCTTATCGTGCGATCGGGCATCTGCGGCTCACCAACAAGACGCCGGGCGGAACCTATCGCGCGCCGGGGCGATTCGAAAGCACGTTCGTGCGCGAACGGGTGATGGATGCGGCCGCTGCGCGGCTTGCGATCGATCCCATCGAGCTGCGCCGGCGCAATCTCATTGCTCGCGAGGAGATGCCATTTACCCGTCCGTTCTCGGCGCTGGGCACGCATCTCGTTCTTGATTCCGGAGATTATGCCGGACTGCTGGACAAGTCGCTGCACGCGGTCAAATGGGAGGAGCTCAATCGGGAGCTTGAACGCAGGCGCTCGAGCGGGGAGCGCGTCGGCGTCGGGCTTGCGCTGTTCGTCGAGAAGAGCGGGCTTGGACCGTTCGAAACGGCGCGGGTAGCCGTCGGCACCTCCGGCACGGTCGAAGTGGTCACCGGCGCAGCCTCGGTGGGACAAGGGCTTGAGACAGTGCTGGCGCAGATCTGCGCCGATGCTCTTGGGGTTGATTATGGCCGCATTCGCGTCATTCACGGCCGCACCGATCGGATCGCCTTCGGGGTGGGAGCGTTCGCGTCGCGTGCGACCGTCATGGCGGGCGAGGCGGCGCGTCTGGCCGCGGTCGAGGTCCGCGCCAACGCCCTCGGTGTCGCTGCCGAGCTCATGCAGCAACCGGCCGACGCGCTCGACATCATCGACGGCACGGTGAGGCACAAGGAGATGACTGCCGGGCCTTCGATCGCGCTCGGGGAGATCGCCAAAGCATTGGAGCCGGGCCCGAATCCGCGCGGCGCGCGTGCCGGGCTCTCGGCAGAGGCGACGTTCTACAGCGACCACATGAACTATCCTTATGGCGTGCACATTGCGGTCGCGCGCGTCGATCGGGACACCGCCGGCGTGACGATCGAGCGTTATTTCATTGCCTACGATGTCGGCCGGGCGGTGAATCCCATGCTGCTGCAAGGGCAGCTCGCGGGCGGCATGGCCCAGGGCATTGGCGGCGCGCTGCTGGAAGAATTCCGCTACGACGAGCGCGGCGAGCCCCTGTCGGTCAACTTTGCCGATTATCTCATGCCCACGGCGCGCGAGGTACCGCAGCTCGATTTCCTGATCACGGAGGACGCGCCGAGCCCGCTCAATCCGCTCGGTGTGAAGGGGGCGGGGGAGGGCGGCATCAATGCCGTCGGCGCCGCGGTTGCTGCCGCCATCGATGATGCGATCGGAATTCCCGGGGCGATCACAGAGCTGCCCGTCACGCCGCAGCGGCTGCACGCGATCCTTAAGGCCTCGTAGTCCCGGGGCTGGGTAGGAGCAAGCATGCCTGCCAGAGATTTCCTGCGGCACAATTGGCCCACGGTCACCATCAGCGTTACAGCACTGTGATCGCGTGCGCAGCACTCATGCTGCTGCGCAGCATGCCGCCGCGCTTGATCATCATGGCGACCGGCCCGGAGGGGGATGCGTATCACGAGATTGGTGAACGCTATCGCGCCGCGCTTGCGCGCGCCAACGTAGAGCTGCGACTGGTGCCAACCGCTGGTTCGGTGGAAAATCTTGCCAAGCTGCTTGACGCGCATTCGGGAGCAAGCGCCGCCTTGATCGAAGGCGGTATTGTCCGGCCGCAGGATTCATCGACGCTCCAATCGCTTGGGGCGCTCTTCTACGAGCCGCTGTGGTGGTTTCACAGGCGCGAGATCACAGGGATCGGAATCGACGGCCTGCTCGGCCGCAATGTATCGATCGGGCCGGAAGGCAGCGGGACTCGAGCGCTGTCGCTGCAACTTATGAACCGGATCGGGACGGAGGGGCGGTTCAACCTGGTGGCGCTTGCGTCACGCGCTGCTGCCGACAGGCTCCTTGCGGGGGAGATCGACGTGGCGTTCATCATGACCTCCTGGGACTCGCCGGAAGTTCGGCAGCTTCTCTCCGACGAGCGCATCGGGCTTTCCAGCTTTCCGCATGCGGACGCGTTGGTCGCGCTCTACCCCTTTCTTTCGAAGGTAGTAGTGCCCCGGGGCGCCGGCGACATATTGCAGGACCGGCCACCCACGGACGTCACGTTGATCGCAACCAAGGCCAGCCTGGTGGTGCGCAAGGATCTGCACCCCGCGCTGCAGTATCTGCTCCTCAACGCGGCTGGCAAGATCCATTCGGGGCCAAGCATTTTCAACCGCGCCAACGCGTTTCCCACTGCGGAAGGAATCGACCTCCCGCTAAGCGACGAAGCCGTGCGGTTCTACAAATCCGGCCTTCCGTTTCTGCAGGACTATTTTCCGTTCTGGATGGCCTCGGCGATCGGCAAGCTGATCATTCTGCTCATTCCGATCCTGGGCGTGCTGTATCCGATGACGCGTTTTCTGCCGCGCCTATACGACTGGGTGATGCGATCGAAGGTCTTGCGAATGTACGGAGAACTTAGGCTGTTGGAGGATGAGCTGATGAGCACTCATGGCGCTGAACTCGACATGCCTAAGGCGATGGCTCGGCTTGACCAGCTGGAGGAACAAGCAAACCGTCTCAGAGTGCCGGCAGGCTATGCGAGCATGTTGTACATGTTGCGAAACCATATCGATTTTGTGCGCGAGGGCTTGAGAAAACGTGCCGACAAACCCGCGTGAAGCAGCTGGGTTATGGCGGGAGTGCCCTTCACCATCGCTCCGCTTCCGGCGTCCAGTTGCGTCGACGCCGCGCCAGCCGGTCCTCGGTCGTCTCGCCCTCAAAGCTCGTCGGCGTCTCGACGAGTTGCGAGCGGTCTACGCCTTCAAACGTGTTCACGTTGAACACGGCATAGCGCCTCCCCTCGATCGTGCAGGTTACGATGGGAATGGCGCCGCACGTCATGCAAACATGAAAATCCGCGGTCTTTGTTCCGAACCGATATTGCGTCGCGCGCGCTTCGTCGGCGACTTTCAGATCAAACCGGCCTTCGGGATGTGAGGTCCAGGCGGCCCTGTGCTTGGTCCAGAGCCCGCATCCGCACGCGCGGCTCGGGATGGCGCCCGACCCCGGCCACTCGAGCGTTACGCGAATGTTGCCACAATGACAGCTGGCATGGATGCGTCGGGAGGAGGCCGGATAGTCCATCTCAGTTAACTCTGGCCCAGGTAGCTCGGACATTAAGGTTGTTAACCAAAGCTTCGAGCTTATGTCGGGTTGCGTACGATCGGGCCGTAATCTTTCGTGCGTATGCCCACAAGCTTATCGCGTCGCTCCGAGTCGATCCATCACGACATGCAGGAGAGAGCTAAAGCGCGTTCCGCTCAAAGTTGAAGCACGCGCCGCGCTTTATTCCGCCGTCGGGTGGACCCGACTTGCGGTCCTCATGCTTCGAGACGCGTCGCAGCGCGCTCGCGTTTGTCGAAAAACATGATCCGGTTTGGGTTCGTTCGGCCACGGCAGTGCGCGGGGTTATGCGGGCTCGGGTTCGTTTGGCCAAAGTGATGCTCGTGGCGGACCGCTTCGGGTTCATTCGGCGCGATTCCGGAATGGCGGGAGTGGCTTGGGTTCGTTTGGCCGAGATCGTGCACAAGGGCTGCGCCTCGGGTTCCCCTGCCTGTAAATCCCTGTAAAGGGGGCGGGGCAACGGCCAAAATCTGCAAAAAAGTGAGTATAAACAAGGACATATGCCGAAATGGCAGGATTCGGAACAGGGAATAACAGGGAAATAACAGGGAAATGACCAGTGGGGTCATGACCCACGTCGCGATCACCGCGGTCCGCGAAAGATGATGTAGTCGTCGCTCTCATCGGCGCGTCCCAGCTCGACCATCCGGCGAAAACGCTCCCGCTCGTGCTGGAGACTTTCGCCTGCGTCCCGCCACAGGTAATGGGTGTGCGTCTCATTGCGCCGTTGCTCCTGCGCTCTCAAGCGCTTACGCCACGTCGGCTGCATCGGTTCAGCCTTTCCGCCCGCTGACGATTGGCCAAACAAAAAGCCCGGCGCGGGAGTCCGGGCCGGGCGTCTCTCACAGCTTTCTGAGATTAGCGACTCATAGCAGACTTTTGTTACAATATCAACCTACCGCAAGTTGCAGATACCAAGCAAATTTTATCAAGCAAAATTTGTGTCGGGAGCACACGAGTTGTCGCGCTCCTGGGCAAGGCCAGCATCGACGTTGGAGCACGCATTTTCTTCGATCCTCTCCTCGGCGACGACCGAAGGAACAGCTTGATCCGGGCCTTTCGGTTTAAGCCGCAAGCCGGCGTCATCCCTACGAGCTCAGGTCTCTCCACGTCGCCCCGTCATGGACGACTGCGAACGGCTTCCGTCCTCTGACCAATTCCTCTTGCCCAACGCTTTGCGTGCCAGACTACGATCGCGAAGCATACCGATACGGTAGCCGTGACCAACGGCTCGGCCCATTGCGGCGGGAAATGGGAAGGGTGGGCGAAGATATCGCCGATGAAGGTTGCCACCGCACTGACCGTCGCCTGTCGACTGAGGCTATCGACGGTGCGGTCCATCTGCACGAGGAGGACAACGGTAACCACCGCGCCAACGGTCCCGCAGATCGAAGCAAGGTGAATGTGCTCCCAGCTGAAGGCAGCGAAAATGTTGCCGCGTGCCATCACCAGAAAGCAGGCGAGCCACGCGCCGGCGAATTTTTCAAGGGCAGGGCGGGCAAGGCCACCCGTTTTGGCATCGAATGTCTCGAGGACGCTCAATCTGAGGCTAGGCATGGATCGGCCCTTTCACTTTGTTTGCTGTCGCTTTGCTTAAGGCGCTGCAATATCCCTTCCTGGCAAAAGGACAGTAACGAGTTTTAACCTCGCATGCGATCAATTAGCGGTGAAGGAGGGAATTGGCCCAGGCAAATTTTACCAGCGTGCAGACTGCTCTCAAGTAATCCGTCAAAGATCGTCCAGCCCGTATTCCGACCAGCGCCGCTCGACACGTCCTTCGTCCTGCGGCGCCGGTCGGACCGTGGGCGGAAACCGCTCGTTGCCCCACTGCGGCCGGCGTGGATTTTTCCACGAACGCGTGGCGTCGATCAGCATGCGATTCCACAGGCCCGTGCCTAATTGCGCCACATCGCGGTCCTCCAGCGGTGTGCTTGGATCGATCGGAGATCCAAATATTCCAGGGAAGATCACGACCCCGCCTTCTCCCGCGTTGACGCGGTGTGCGTACGCCCATTCCACCTGCTCGTCGTCCGACGGGTCGATGTCCTCCTCGACCACGATCACGTGCTTGTAACGATATTGCGCCGCGCTGTTCCCCCACAGCGCTGCCGCGATCTGCTTCGGCTGGCCCTGATAATGTTTCTTGATCTGCACCCGAAGGTTGACGCCGTTGGTGATGGGAGGAGCATAGACGTCGAGAATGCCGGGGATACCCGCGCCGTTGAGGATGTTCCAGGCGATGGCCGCGCGTTGCACCGAGGACATCACGCTGTTCTCGCTATAGGAACCGGGAAGAGTGCCCTCCAGCGAGCCGCAGAAGATCGGGTCGCGCCGGTGCGTGATGCAGCTGATCTTCATGGTCGGGCGGGGTGTCGGGAGGTCCGACACATAGCCGGTGAATTCTCCGAATGGGCCTTCGGTCTCGAACGTAGCGGGGTCGTCGCTGATATGGCCCTCGATGACGATCTCGGCGTCGGCCGGGACTTCCAGGTCAACGGTTTCGCAGCGCACGAGCTTTACCGGCTTGCCCCGGTACGCGCCCATAACGTCCCACTCGCAAACCCCTGCCCCGACCGGTGAGCCCGCCAGGAACGGCATGATGGGATCCCAGCCGATGACGCAGGCCACCGGCATGGGCTCGTTGCGCTCCGACCACTTCACGAAATGCGCCCCCCAATGCTGGCCGCCCTTGATCAGCAGGAAGGGAGTGGTGTCCTTGCGGCCGATCATGCCCCGGTAGAGGCCTACATTCATCACGCGTGTTTCCGGATCGCGGGTGACGATCGCGGAGAAGGTGTGGATGTAGCGGCCGCCTTCGAGATAATTCCATTGGGGCACGGGAAACTCGGTCTGGTCGATCGCCTCGCCGCGGACGATGACGTCTTTCACCGGTCCGGTTTGCACGAGCACGGGAGGAAGCGTCTCGCGATTTTTCTTCATCACGTGTTGAATGAGCTCGCGATTGGCCACGTCGCGGGGAAATCCCAGGGCAAGCGCCAGGCGCGATCGAGCCCCAAGGCCGCTGACGAAGAGCTTGGTGCAGCGAGCGTTGCGATACCCCTTGATGTTCTCGAAGAGCAGCGCCGGTCCCTTCTTTTCCAGAACGCGCCGGGCAATGGCGCCGATCTCGCGGTCCCAGTCCACCTCGGCCGCGATCCGCCGTAATTCACCCTCCTTCTCCAGGAGCGCGATCCACTCGCGCGTATCCATGAAGCTCGTCGTGTTGTCGCCCGTGAATCGCTCTTGCATCATTGCATCCCAACCGTTCAGGCGGTTGGAGGACAGTAGCCCGCATTGAGCACAAGCGAAATGAGGGGATGAGCCCGCGCTCAGGGCTTGCACTGACTTCTCCGGGGGCTGCGTCGTCCTCTTGCACCGCCACGCAAGCGGATTAGAGGCGAGGCAATGCCTCCCCCTACGGATCGATGATCATTTGCAGGGGTGGGTTTCAGACCCGCCCCTGCAAAAACGTGAACGCCGCACTCAGCAGGGCGGTTAGACCATCGTCATCTCGCGCCGCAGATCCGGGGCGAAAATGGTCTTGGGAATGAGGGCGTGAACACCGCGCACGATATCCACGACCTGGGTGACGCGGAAGCTCACTGCAATGCTGCAGAGCGCGTAGGCGTCGTGGTCGCTGATCTTTGCCTGTGCCGCCAGGAATTTGATCGCATTGCGCGCGGCAAGCGTCATGGCGACGTTGAGGTCCTTGTCGAGGCCGAGGGTTATCCAGTGGGACTCGGTCTCGGCCACCGGCCAAGCCAGATTCTTCTGCTTGTGCAGGATCACCTGCACGCGCACATCCTTCATGCGGGTTTCAAGCGCGGTAAGCGAGATCTCGCCGTCACCCTGCACCGCATGACTGTCACCGGTATAGATGAGCCCGCCGGGCTTCCACACCGGGAGGTAAAGCGTCGAGCCCTCGGACAGCTCGCTGAGGTCGAGGTTGCCGCCATGCGGGCCCGGCGGGACCGAGGTGGTCACACCGGGGCTCAAGGGCGGAAAATACCCGTCCGGCGGTGCCAACCCAAACGTCCCCTGGAATGGCTTCAGCGGGACAGTGATCTTGGGCATGAACTTGCCCTGCATGGCCCGGAGATCGAGGTCCACGTATTTGATCTGCCCCTGCGCAAAATCCTGCGGGAGGAGGCCGGTGCCGAGCGAGCCCGGATTGTTGAAAACGGCGCCCCACTCGTAAGGTCGGATCGTCCGGAAGCGGATCTCCAGCACGTCACCCGGCTCGGCCTTGTTCACGGCAATCGGTCCAATGATGGAATGTGGGCCCCGGCCGGGGTTGCTCACGCGCAGCTTCGCCAACGTGTCGACCGGCACGCCCGGTTGCATTTCGTTGAGGAAGTGCGACCAGGTATCCGGAAAGCTGATGATGTCGCCGGAGTCGATCGTGAGAACGGGCGGCAAGTTGGCGTCGAACACGCCGAGCCGCACTGTCTCTTTGGTCGAGGGAACGACGTGTACGCGGCCTGCGGCGCCGGAACCGACCTTGCCCGGGCTAGCACCGCCTTGCGCCTGCGCCAGCTTGCCGAACCATGGCTCCACTGCAGCCAGCGCACCCATGAAGCCGCTCGCCTGCAGGAACTTGCGCCGCCAACGGCCGCGTGCCGAAAGATACCCGTCGACAGTCTCCTGATCGACCTCGTCCATATGGAGGAGGCGATCGGAGGTACGCTGGTTGAATACCGAGTCCTTGATATCCTCGCGTATGATACCCGTGCCCTTCTCGTCGCCGCAGCCGAAGAGATTGGCGCAGCAGCTATCGTCGTGCTTGTGCTGATGGTGCTCGTGCGCGTGCTCTGACATGATGCCTCCCTACGGCAAATGTATCGTTGCGGGTTGCAACGCCCGTGCCATTGCAGTGTCACCGCAAGAACCGGATGAAAGAAGTGGGCGGTTTGCCGCACCTCTTTGCGTTGCGCAGAATCTAGGCTGTTAGCCCGTCTGCGAGGCAATTGCACCCGTATTGCCCCGTATGCGGGCCGCCGTCCACGACGAGTGCATGGCTGGATCTTCGTGCCGGCCAGGGTTTGGGTCTGCTGCCCACTATGGCGCATCGGTGCGATGGGATAGGCTGAGCGCCCGACCGCTTCCAAGACTTTACATGCAGGGAGGATTGACTCATGGCTCGGTGCTTGTTTCGGCTGGCCGGTGTTGGGTTCGGCTGCGCGCTCGCGTCATCGGCGAGCGCACAGTTGCTTGCTCACAAGGACCTGTCCGCCGGCCTTGCGGTGACGATCGCGCAGACCGCGATGGCGACCTGCACCGCCAACGGCTATCGCGTCTCCGCCACCGTGGTCGGCCGCAACGGTGAGGTCCTGGTGCAGATTCGAGGCGACGGTACGGGCCCGCACACCATGGAGAACAGCTTCAAGAAGGCTTTCACCGCGCGCACCTTCCGTATTCCGTCAGGCGATATGGAAGCGCGGCTCAAGCAAAATCCGCAGATGGGCGCACAGTATCTCACCGGCTTCACCACCGCGCGCGGTGCCCTGCCGATCAAGGTGGCCGATGAGGTCATTGGCGCTGCCGGCGTGTCCGGGGCCCCGGGTGGCGAAAAAGACGAGGCATGCGTCAAAGCCGCGCTTGACAAGGTGGCCGATCAACTCAAGTGATCGCGAGGTTGCGGTAGGCCGGCCATCGCGTTGCGCACCAAGCTCAAGGCGGCCAAGCAACGATCCCGAGGTGCCCGCCCGCGCTACGGCAACGCGCCGATGAGGTGATCGAATGACTCGACCAGGCCACAATTTGAAACAACTGATCGCCGTCGCGTTGACCGTTCTCTTGGCGATGGTCGCGAGCGCGTGGGCCGAAAGCTACCCGTCGCGACCCATAACGATGGTCGTGCCATTCCCAGCCGGCGGGCCGACCGACACGCTCGGGCGCATCCTGGCCGAGCGGATGACGGCGATGCTCGGCCAATCCGTCATCATCGAAAACCCAACCGGTGCAGCCGGCACCCTCGAAACCGGCCGTGTCGCGCGCTCGGCGCCTGACGGCTACACTACCATCCTCGGCCATTGGCAGACGCACGTCATCAACGGCGCGACCTACGCCCTTTCATTCGACTTGGTGAAGGACTTCGAGCCGATATCGCTGGTGGCGGATAACCCGGTGTGGTTCGTCGCAAAAGCCGCGCTGCCGCCCAAGGATCTGGCGGAGCTGATCGCCTGGCTGAAGGCCAATCCGGGCAGGGCAACGGTCGGAATCGGCGGTGTCGGCGGCGGCGCGGATGTGGTTGGGACCTATTTCCAGAAGAATACCGGCACGCGCTTTCAGTTCGTCCCTTACCGCGGCGCCGCACCCATGATTCAGGATTTAATTGCCGGCCAAATCGATCTGACCTTTACGCAAGTGGCAAGCGCGTTGGCTTACGTACGCGCCGGGCAGCTCAAGCCCTATGGGGTGATGGCCAAAGCCCGATGGCCGGCCGCGCCCGAGGTGCCGACATTTGACGAAGCGGGCGTGCCCGGGCTGCACGCCTCGTTCTGGCACGGGCTGTGGGCTCCCAAAGGCACGCCCAAGAGCATCATCGCCAAGCTCAACGCTGCGGTGGTCGAAGCTTTGGCCGACCCGGCTGTGCGCCGACGCCTCGCTGATGTCGGTCAGGGGACTTGGCCGCGCGAGCAGCAGACCCCGGAGGCGCTTTCCGCGTACCAAAAGGCGGAGATCGAGAAATGGTGGCCGATCGTCAAGGCGGCCAACATCAAGGCGGAGTGAATTTACCGATCGCCTCGACGGCCGCATCAGGAAACTCCTCGTGCACGGAGAGCTTGCCTCGAGGCAGTCGAGCGCTGCGGATGCCGGGCAGTGCCGCAAGCGCCTCGATCTCCGCCAGCGACCTGCGCGGCGTCTCGCCGCCGTAGATCACCAGAACGGGAGCCTTTACACCGCCCGCACACGCGAGAAACTCCTCGCGGCTGGCGAACGGATCGAGACGGCCACTGACAAACCGTACCGAGGCAAATCGCGCGCCGCGCGCGCGTACGACCGCGAGCTTTTCGTGCAGTCGCTCTCCCGTCAGATAATCAGGATCGGAATAAACATGGCCGGCGCCCATGCGGCGCACTACAAACGGGTTGACGTTGAGCCGGTAGATGAGCGGGCCGATCGTGGAGCGATCGACCAGCCGGCACAGTCGGTCGAACAAGCTCCGATGCTCCCCCATCATGGTGGGCAAGGGTCCGCGCCAGGTCGGAGCGATCAGAACGAGACGCGGCGTCACCTGTGGTGAGCTGGCAGCATGCCTGAGCACGTAACCCGCGGCATGCCCGGCCGCAATGATTGCGTGAGGTCGTGTCAGCACCGATGTCAGGAGGAATGACAGAAACGCAGCGTAGACCTCCGGCGCCCAATCGATTTGTGGGCGCGGCTCGTTGCCAAACCCCGGCCAGTCGATGGAGAACGTCGCGTAATCGCGCGCCAGGCGCTGTTGCAGAGGGCGCATCTCATGACGTGTCGAGATCGAGCTGAGAGCGGGAAGAAGGAGGATGATTCGCCCGTTTCCGCCTTCGGTCGCGTTCAGGCGGATGACCTGGTCGCGCCACCTCCAGCTCACGGTCCGTGTGTGCATCGTAAAGACCAGGATCCTCGTCTCCCGTCATTGCTCGCAATAACAAACCAGGTCGACAAGCTAGTAGATCGATTCCCTGAAACCAATCGGATCGAGCACTGGAGCTTAAACCCACAGACGCGTGCTTGCACGCGAGCCTCGAAGGCCGCTGGCACGATCTCGCTTGTGGCCGTCCTTCGGGACGCGCCGCCGAAGGCGGCGCTCCTCAAGGACGAGGTTCATTGATGCGCCGATGTAATTCGAAGCTCGAAAACGCGGTACCAGCTCGATCAGGCGCGAGAACAACGCGAGGACGCGTGCCTTGGGTTCGTTCGGCCAAAAGGCCCTCCTGCGTCGCGTGCTGTCGGGTTCCTTGCCACACATTCTCCAGATTGGTTCCGTTCATATTCAAACATTGTTTTGACTACGGTTTTTCGATTGGCTTCGTTTGCGCAATTGGCTTCGTTTGCGCAAAATGGCAAAATGATTGCCCATTAGAATGTCGTTCCGCGCGCGTCTCACCCGGGGCATCGGCCCCCCAGCGCTCGCATCGAGGATCGCCGGCATGACAGTCTCCTCACCGCAACAGCCAAGAGCAAAACCGGCGCGGTGATCCGCCCCGGGCTTTTGAAGACACATCTGAAGGATGCGCTCTTATGCATGAGTCGCGGCTCATTGTCGAGCAAAATTTCGTCGGTCGAGCTTGAGCGTGCCACGGGATTGCCTGCCTTGCCAACACCCTCGCTCCTTGCCACTGTGTTTGATGCGCGCCGTCTGGCTGATGGAGTTTGGAGCATGAGAACCTGATGGCATTCGACAAGGCTGCGGCGGCAAAAATCCTGACACACATCGATCGCAACGAGCTGGCGCAGGTCGGTTGCGATCTCGCCTCCATTCCAAGTCCGACAGGTCAGGAAAAAGCAATTGCCGAATACATTCTGGGCTGGTTCGCGGCCAACGGAATCAAGGCCGTGCGTCAGGACGTGGCTCCTGATCGTCCCAATGCGGTCGGCGTCATCAAGGGCGACGGCACGGGACTGAGTCTCGGGTTCAACGGCCACACCGATACGAGCTTCACCGGTACCAGCGCGGATCTGCGCATGGTCGCCAACATGGAGCCGGATGCGGAGCTCAAAGGCCGGATCGTGGGCAACAAGGTTCAGGGCCTCGGCATCTCCAACATGAAGGGCGGGCTCGCATCCTTCATGGTGGCCGGGAAAGCCTTGAAGAAGAGCGGGATCACGCTCAAGGGCGATGTAATCCTCGCCTGCGTGGTCGGAGAGATTTCCCGCTCGCCCATCGGTCCCTGGCAGTCGCAGGAGTATCGTGGCGAAGGCGTCGGCACGCACCATCTCCTGACCCACGGCATGCACTCCGACTACGCCGTGTGCTGCGACGGCTCGGATCTCAATATCGTGTGGACGCAAACCGGTGTCGTGCAGATGAAAATCACGACCTTCGGTAAGGCGGAAGCCGCCTGGGGCAGCAGGCGCGCCGAGTTTCCGATGGAGAAGGTGAATGCCATCGTAAAAATGACCGGGATCATTGCTGCGCTTGAAGAATGGGGAACGGCATTCGAGGAGAAATACGTCTACAATTCTCCCACCGGTCCGTTATGGCCCAAAGTCAATATCGGAGCGATTGAGGGCGGTGCGCCTTATCGGCCGAACTATTTTCCGGGCGTCTGCTCGATCTGTGTCGACGTGCGTATTCCGCCGCAGGTGCGGCCGCTCACGGTCCAGCGCGAAGCAGAGCACACGCTCAACAAGCTTGGGCTCGATTACGAGCTCGACGTCTACAAGTCCCTGCTTGGGCACGAGGGCAAGAACGTCGAGCCGCTGGTGCAATCGGCGGAAGAGGTTTTTCAGTACCTGCTCGGGCAAAAAATCAAGCCGGAGACTCCGGATCGCGCCAGCATCTGGACCGATACCAACATCTATAACGAGCTGGGCATTCCTGCGATCAAGATCGGTCCGCGTGGCCGGCGCATCAGCGCCCGCAACGAGGAGATCGATGTCGAGGAAATGCTGAAGGCGGCGCAAATCTACGCGCTGATGGCGGTGGATATCTGCAATCGGGAAAGGCCGACTTAGCTCACGAGTTGGGCCGAAACGGGTTTTGGCTGCAGCAGACCCGGTTGTGGGTGCTTCTCGGACTTGTGGCGCAGCAAATCTGCAGCTTTTTCCGCCATCATGAGGATGCAGGCGTTGATATGAGCGGACACGAGATCCGGCATTGCAGATCCGTCAACCACGCGTAACCGCTCTACACCGCGCACGCGAAATTCCGGGTCGAGGACGGCGTCCTCGTCCAGACCCATGGCGCACGTTCCTGCCGGATGATGCGCCGTGATTGCTGTGTTGCGAAGCCAGTCTTCCGCTTGGGCGCGCGTTGTTGGCAGTGTGCCGGGACTGGTGAGCTCTCCGCGGAAGGGATCGAGCGTCCTGCTCTGCGCAAGATCCATTGCACGCAGATAGGCTTCGTAGAGCACGTCCATGTCGGACGGTTCCGAGAAGAACTGATACGAGATGCGCGGCGGGTCCATGGGGTCTGCTGAACGCAGGCGCACTGTGCCGCGACTCTTGGGATGCAGCAGGGTCGGTCGTATCGCAAACGCGTCACGCAATGGCGCCCTGATTCCGGGGAACCAAAGATGGGCATTCGGCGATACAGCGCGAAACATGAACTCTATATCAGGCACCTCGCTGCCCGATTGTGTCCTGAGAAATGCAAAGAGCGCGCCTGGGACGACGGTTCCGGGACCGGAGCCGAAGAGGTAGGCGCGCAGCATGCCCAGCGCCATGCGGTCGCCCCGCATGGTCTCGCGAAAGGCACCTGGGACGTTGCGCGCAAAGTTGATCCAGCTTGCGAGATGATCCTGGAGGTTGTTGCCGACGGGAAGATCGACGAGAGGATTGATGCCCATGGCGCGCAGATGTGCCGCGGGCCCGATTCCCGACAGCATTAACAGCTGCGGACTGTTGAAGGTGCCGCAGCAGAGGATGACCTCGCGTTCCGCGTAGGCGCTTTCCTTCAAGCTCCCGCGCACGTACTCGACTCCAACAGCCCTGCTCCCTTGCAGGACCAGCCGGGTGGCGTGCGTCATTACCGTGAGATGGAGGTTGCGGCGAGCTCTAGCGGGCTTCAAATAAGCGGTTGCGGCCGAGGAGCGTCGCCCATTCCCGATGGTGTACTGGATCCGGGAGAACCCTTCCTGGTGCTCGCCGTTGGAATCAGCGGTTACCGGATAGCCGGCCGCCCGGCCCGCATCGGTCCAGGCTTGGAAAATCGGATCGGGCGTCTTCGCGAACTGGACCTGGAGGGGGCCGCTTCCGCCGCGCCAGGTGTCCTCGCCGCCCTCCCAAGTCTCGCCGCGCTTGAAGTACCCAAGCACGTCCGCATATGACCACCCTGGCGCCCCATTGCGCGCCCAGCGGTTGTAGTCATTGCGATGGCCGCGGGTATACGCCATCACATTGATGGACGACGAGCCCCCCAGCACCTTGCCCCGCATGGCCTCGATGCTGCGTCCGTTCAGCCCAGGCTCGGGCTCGGTGTCGTAGCCCCAATCGTGCAGCCGGTACTCGTGAATTTTGCCCAGCCCTACCGGGACGTGGATGAGCGGATCCCAATCCCGGCCGCCGGCTTCGAGCAGCAGCACGCGAACCGCGGGGTCCTCGCTCAGGCGGCTCGCGAGCACGCAGCCGGCCGACCCGGCTCCGACGATCACGTAGTCGTAAGATTTTCGCTCAGGCATCGTGACTTACCACCTCGCACGATCCGCCGGCAGCTCTTCCAGGATCAAATTGTGCTGCACGGCGCTCTCCTCGATCCACCACACGTACCTCTTTTCAGCAAATCTCCTCGAGTAATGCGTCAGCAGCGTATCGAGAGCATCGATTAATTGCGTTACGGTGCGAAATGGACCCGCAATTTCCTCCAGCACCGGCTTCCCTCGAGCGTCCTGCGCCATCTTTCTGGTGATGAAGTAATCCATGGCGTTTCGTTCTCTCGCGCAAGCGTCGCGAGGAGCTCGTCTGGCAACTATATCAGACGGCTCATGCCTGCCAAGGCTGAAACGTTGCCTGCAACGTCGCCTGCTGAAACGTCGCCCGCCGGCGGTGAACGCTCCGGCATTCAAGGCAAAAACCGCACGAACCTTGGATCCACCGTGAGCTCCAGCGGTTGCCCGATCGTCATTCCTCTCGCCTCGGCGTTTGGCAGACAATCGGCAAGCGCTGGTCGCAATCCGGATGGAGGCTGCGGTTGTTGCTGCCACGGTGCGCCGTGCCGCACGCATCCCGCGCGGCCGAGTTGGCAACCGAGCTCCAGCGCAGGTACGGCGGCGCTCACCGCGAGTATCCAGTCTTCTATGCCAATCAGGGGGCGTAGACCCAGGCCTCGATCAAAAGCGTCGCTCCCGGAACCGGCAGCGGTGAAGGCACCTCCACTGCCGAAAACGGCACCGCATGACCGTGAAGCGCCCGCTCCCACGCCTTATAGACCGGATAGAACTCCCGAATATCCGTGTGGAATTGCTGAACCCGCACGACGTTCGCGAGCGAAGTGCCGGCCGCTTCGCACAGCCGGGCGATATTGTCGATGATGAATTCGGCCTGCGCTTCCGGCGGCGAGCAGAACCATGGTTGACGCGGGTCTACGGCAGCCGATGCTACAAGCCCGTTTCGATCGGCAGCCATCAATGCGGAGATGAACAGCAGGTCGCCGGCCTTCACCGCCTGCGGCTGATGCTGGAACGCGGTCGCCACGCCGGCATCCACCTGACGCTTTTTGGCGGCACTGCCCGGCTTTGCCGCAAGCACGTTTATCTCGATCTTGCCATGGTAGGGCGCAAGCCCATGCTCGCTGCACGGAATGACCGACCACGTCGGCTGCGTTTTGCCGAAATGTCGCGTCCAGACCTCGCTGAAAGCCGAATAATCCTCCGGGTCGGTGAGATAGATCTGCGCGTGCACCACATCCTCCAGCCCCGCGCCGGCAAGCTTAAGCGAAGGCGCAATGCGCTGGGTGATGAGAAACTCGGTCTCGAGCTTGATCGGCTGGCCGCCCCATTGCATGCCCTCCGGCATCAGCGCCGCTGCGGCGATCCCATTGCGCTGCGGCTCATCGCCAGCCGCCATGCTGGTGACGCCCGGGATAAAGATGAGATCTCCGGCGGTGAGCGCAGGCGAGTAGCCGGAGGTCGGGCGTCCTCCGAGTCGCTCATGCTTGAGATGCACAACCTCGAAGCCCGCTTCCGGGACGACCGCCATGGCTTGAATATTCATCTCCGCATCGGGCAGCAGCAGCTGTTTCTGCGCGATCGAGGTCGAGGGCGGGATGCGCCCCTGCAGGAATTCCCGCCTGACATGTTGATAGGGCGGCACCGCCTTCACCGTCGTGTAGTACTGGTCGGTGCGAACGAGATTGGTTCGATCGGTGCCGGCGGCGCGCAAGACGCCGTCGAGGTTGGCAAATATCCGCGCCGCTTCCTTCTCGCGCTTGGGCAGGCCTGCATGCGGCATGCGCGCTGCGAGCACCTCCGGCGCAATGCCATTCCTGAAATCCTGCGCCATCAACCCGGTAGCAAAGACCCAGCGGCCGGCTTTCACGCCTTGCGCAAATTTGACCTTGCCGGAGCCGAGCTCGACGGGAAGGAGCGGCTCTGCGCTGCGCGATGCGGTCTTGGCTGACATCAAAGGCTCCGGTCGGTCAGTGGGATGCGTGCGATCCCGTGGTCGGGACTTTGGCACTCAGGTAAAGGTGGGTGCAAAGGTTAGCGTCCAGGTCAGGCGCTCATGTACCGAGCTTGTCGAGACCGGCCGGGGGCCGCCCCTCCTCCCCCTGAGAGCCGTTGTGTGCGTCACGCGTGAGGTGACGACTGCCATAGATGACCATTGAGCAGACTGGGCGCGGGTTGTGAGCACAGCGCAACGGTATAGCTGATGTACCGCCGATCCCTCATTGACTATGTTCTTGTTTTGTTCTAAGCCTTGTTTTCGAACCCGCTTTGCTGGAATCGAAGATGCGTCCAGACACCCTAAACGAGCAAGCGTTCTGCATCTCAGCAGATCCCATTGTGCACAGCCCGACGAAGTTCTTCATCCGTGTCGAGTTCAAGGATGAGAATGCGGATGAGATTGCGAAGCGCGGATGGGCGGTTTGGGAGCGAGCCAAGCGCGCCACCCCTACCGACGCGCCTCGAATCGAGACCCTGGTCGGAGCCAAGCGTGAACGGTTCCTCGACCTTGTCCGGTTTGAGCGGGCCGCCCGCGGCTTGGGGCCCGGCAACAGGCTGATCCTTGCCGAGGGACATGCGGACTCGTTGCCCGTCGGGCGACTTTTAAATGTTACAGCCAACGATGAGCTTGTCGCCCTTGCTCAGGACCATCCCTTAGCGAGCCAATTCCAGCTTTCGCCGAGTGAGATTCTCGACCTGATTGCGAGTGCAAGACGCCTCAAGATGGTCGTCAAGGGCTGGGTGGCAGAAGAGCACCTGCGGGCCACGCTGGCGAAGGTTCCGGGCATAACCCGTTGCGAGCGTTTGGACCAGGAAGGAGGCCCGGACCTCGCAGTGTCATTCCGAGGTGGTCCGCCGTTGTCGGTCGAATGCAAGAATGTCTCGCGCGATAGGGACAAGCAAGGCAATCCGAGAATCGACTTTCAGCGCACGCGAGCCGCGAAAGGAAATCCCTGCTCCCGATACTACGAGCCGACCGATTTTGACGTCCTCGCTGGTTGCCTGCACGCAGTGACGAATGCGTGGGATTTTCGATACGTGCTTCCTTCGATGCTGGCACCGCACAAGTCGTGCGAGGGACGGCTCGCGAGCAACGTCAAGGTCGATGCTCAATGGACCGATGACGCAGCGCGCGTTCTTCGGCTTGCTTACGTGGCCAAGGGAGTGCGTGTATGAGCGAGCTCACTGCCGTCAGCCTTTTCACCGGTGCCGGGGGCCTCGATTACGGCTTCGAGGCGGCGGGATTTCGCACGGCGGTTGCCCTAGAGATCGATTCGCGATGCTGCAATACGCTGCGTTGGAATCGGGATTGGCCAGTGATCGAGCGCGATATCGCGAGCGTGGCGACGGAGGACCTGCTGTCCACGGCGAAGCTTCAGCCGGGCGAAGCCGATGTGTTGATCGGCGGTCCTCCCTGCCAGCCGTTCTCGAAATCGGGGTTCTGGGTGACCGGAGAGGCAAAACGTCTCACTGACCCGCGCGCTACAACGCTCGAGTGCTACTTGCGCGTGCTCGCCGAAGCACGACCACGCGCGTTCCTGCTTGAGAACGTGGAGGGGTTATGCTTCCGCGGGAAGGACGAAGGTCTCCGGCTCATTCAAAGTCGGCTTGCGGCCATAAACGAGACGCACAAAACACGGTATACAGCGACCATAGCGACCCTCAATGCTGCCGACTACGGCGTTCCGCAGCTCCGCCGCCGTGTCCTAGTGGTCGGCTCTCGTGAAGGCTTGCAATTCCATTTTCCGATGCCGACGCACATAGATCAGGCCACCGCAGACTGGGTAGACAATCGACCTCGACACATCACAGCATGGGATGCCCTGCACGACATGCCCGCGCGTATCGATCCGGCGACAAAGGTGAAAGGAAAATGGGCCGAGTTGCTTCCGACCATCCCTGAGGGCAGTAACTATCTGTGGCACACCGAGCGTGGGGGTGGAGAGCCGCTATTCGGTTGGCGGCGCCGCTACTGGTCGTTTCTGCTGAAGCTCGCGAAGGATCAGCCCTCGTGGACCATTCAGGCGCAACCCGGCCCTGCAACTGGTCCGTTCCACTGGGATAATCGCCGCCTAACGATGCGCGAGATGGCCCGATTGCAAACATTTCCTGACGATGTCGAGATTGTGGGGAGCATTTATGATGCGCAAATGCAGCTCGGGAACGCGGTTCCCTCCCTCCTTGCCGAGGTGATCGCGAGAGCTATTGCATCGCAGCTTCTCAATCGACCGATCAACGGTGATGCCCCTTTGCTCGCGGTGCGCGTCGCGCCTTACCTGCCTCCGCCACCACGGCCCCCGGCACCGGTACCGAATCGGTTTCTCTCACTTCGCGGGTTGCACCCGGCGCATCCCGGAACCGGGAAGGGGACGAGAGCATGCGCCCGCGAGAAGAGCTTAACGGCGGCCGAATGAACGCTCCCAACCGGCGAAGCAACGCCTTCTCGTCGAGCAACTCGCATTCCCAGAGTACCATGGTTTGCCAGCCGAGCACCGAAAGATCTGCCAGGGCGCGGGCGTCGCGCGCAACGTTTCGTTGAAGCTTTGGCGCCCAGTAGCCCAATCGTTTGCGCGGGACCGTGCCCTTCGGGCAACCCGGGTGCTGGTGCCAAAAGCAGCCGTTGACGAAGATGACTTTGCGGTGCCGCGGCAGGACTAAATCTGGGGAGCCCGGAAGGTCGCTCCGATGTAGCCTAAAACGGTAACCGAGGGCGTGCACCGCGCGACGGACGGTCAGCTCGGCCTTCGTGTCCTTCTTGCGGATGCTCCGCATGATGCGGGAACGGGCGGCACTATCGATCATGACCTCACTATAGATCGAAGGAAAATATCTGGCTGCGGTCGGCAACAGTTGCAGACGGTGAGTCGCTCCCCACGAGTCAGAGGCTCGCCGGTCTGGGGATCAAGCGAGTCGACACCGCCTTTAGTATCATACCGAAAAGCAAAGATGGATGTCCCGAAACGGCGCCTCTGTCAAAGTCGGGCCAATAGCAGCGTGGAGCGCCGGCCGCAGTGGCGGCTACAAATCGCAGTATAGCTTCCCGTCGTGCAGGACCGCTCTAAGCGCGGGACAATCGGTCGGGGACAGAATTTGGTTGGGCCGCTGGAGCGCGCTCGATGAATGCCCTCCAATCTCTGCCCTGGGGGCCCCATACCTCTCGGACGACGAGCTCATCGCCGGGATTCATGGTACCCGCGTCAATTTCCTTGTTCGGAAAGACGACCAAGACGCGGTTCTTCACGTACACAACCACTTGTTGCTTGCTCTCCACTGCTTTAGCGGCAAATTGCTTGAGCTGCGCAAGGAACGGCTCCCGGCGCCAAGCCGTGGGGTCGCTCGGATCGACATGAACGGCAATCAGGCTGCCCTCCATGCGCAAGAACATCTTGCACTTGTTGGGGCGCCACTCCGGTCCGAGGGTTGGGGTGGTGAGCCATAAACAATAAAAGTCGCGGCACTCGGCTGGACGGGTGGCATAAATAGTGCACCCGCCGCGACCGGGCGCGCAATGGGTGCACCACGTGCCGACCGGTTTGTCGAGCGCATCGATCCGCAGCAGCTTGCAACAGAGCGAGCATTCGCCACACTTTCGCCCGGGCACCAATTGAACCCCATTGACGGTATCGTCTGACATGGGATCAGCTCCTCTTTCCTTGGGCGAACTCGGTCGCGTCTGTTAAAATCGGACAACCCCTTGGCGGACCAACGCCTTACTGAGCTCATGGTCTCGTGACATTGCGTCAGCTGGCAACGGAGCCGCCTGAATCTTTTTGCTGATCAAGCCTGGAATGTGGCACGTTAAGCGCTGCCTCAGTCCAACAACTCTCTCTTGAGCTAGCAGGAATGGCTGTCGACACGTCGAAAGTTGCTCCGCCCACCCAGCCCCTGCCAGGCAGATCATGCGGCGGCTGTACCTTGTGCTGCAAGGTGCTTGGCGTCCCGGCGCTCGAAAAGCCGAAGGGAATCTGGTGCCCGCATTGCGAGCGGGGCGTGGGCTGTCGAATATATGAATCTCGCCCGGGTGAGTGTCGCGCGTTTCTCTGCGGATGGTTGGTGAGCGACAGATTCGGCCCGGAGTGGAAACCGGAAAAATCGAAAATCGTCATCACCGTGACCCGCGACGGGAATGGCTTCGAGTTCCAGTGCGATCCGGGTTTCTCGCAGGCATGGCGAAAAGAGCCCTATTACAGCCAAATCCGGAACTTGGCGAGAGTTGCCAGAACGCACGATGGAATTGTCCTGGTAACCGTCGGGACGCGAAGAACGCTCATCGCACCCGAAGGGGAGTTCCCGCTTGGCGAGGTGGGCGAGGAAGACCGGATCGTTCGCGACTATGACGGCAAACGGCTGGTCAGCGCGCATGTGGAGAAGAGCGAAATTCAAGAGTGTTAGATTAGACTCACACGCGTACGATCGTCGCACCACACATTCTGGCGCGATATATTTACCTCTCGATCGTGTAACAAAGACAATACGGTGATGGCTTTGGAGCGCTCACCGTATTGTTGACTACCTCTACTGCGTCACAAAATATTTATTCTGTCATTCCGGGGCCGCGAGCGTAGCGAGCGGAGCCCGGAATCCATAACCACAGACCGTCCGGTTGCGGACGGCGAGCGAGCAACTGCCGGCTGGGGTTATGGTTTCCGGGCTCGCCGGCAAGTCGGTGAAACCGACTTGCCGACGCCCCGGAATGACAGCGTAGTTTGTGACGCAGTAGCATCACTACTCAGCTAGTCAGACCAGAAGCGTGCTACCGCTCGGCACGTTGGTCATTGTGGTCTTCGTCATGATCGTGATCGACCTTATGCTCGTAGACCACGACGCACCCGTTGGTGCTGCCACAAAGCTGTTGCCCTACCGTTGTGGTATCGCCGCCGGTACCCACGACCGAAACTGGCGCTACTTGCGGGACGAAGATTCGGTTGTGCTCGGAATCAGCGGCCACCGAGTGCGAGCCGGATGATTGCGGTACCTTTTCTATCAGGAAGTTGGTTGTTCCATTGACCACCCCTAGCACCGCTGTCTGTTGCGTCGCAGCGGGACACGGACTTCCCGGCGTCGTACAATCCTTACTGGCGCCGAGATAGTAGCGATTATCTCCGCTGTTGTGCCAGACCTCGTCGGAACCGGTGACATTCCCGACGTTCACGAAGTTCAACGTCTTGACATTGATGACCTGGGTGATCGTGTCGCTGGGGTTGTTGCCCGGCGTGCAACCCAACATGATGTTATTATGCGGTCCGAGGGTAGCGCCGTTTGGTCCGCAGGAGTGAAGCGCAATCACTCCGGTGTTGGTGGTTGCGGTGTACGCTCCATATACGGGTTGCGGGTTCTTCGGATCGGTCACCAGCAGCCCGCCGTCACAGGTGATAGGGCCGGCGACCTGCCCGTAATTGCATCCGGACAGATTGTTGGCGATAACCGGGATCGAGGTGTAGAAGCGCTGGGTATTCGGATCCCAGGCCGGCTGCTCAAGCGATAGGCCAAAGCCAGGCGGGATAATTGTGGGATTGACGGTGAGCTTGGCGATTATCGAGACAGTACTCGTCGCATTGTCACCATTCGCGTTGAACAGCGTTGCAAACGGAGGATCCTCCGCATTGTTGGCAGCGACCAGCAGCTTGCCGTCCGTTGTCAGCGCCATCTCGTCGACCCGCGTCGTACCGCCCGTGCTGACCGACTGCACGATGGCATTCGGTCCGGCGATATTGAGATCTATCACCTTGAGGGTGCTGTCGCCGTCACCGGCATAGAGCCACCGGCCGTGCGAGGCAACGCCGTCCGGCCCGGAATGATTGTTGTCGACCGCGCCCTTCTTGTTTACCACGACACCCACAAATGTGCAGCTCGAGCAGGCCCCGGTTCCCCCGGTAATAGTCCGCACGAACGCTAGACTATTGGTGTTGATGACGTCGACCCCTTTGTTCGAGCGATCACCGAGGTAGTACTCGTCGCGTTCCTTGCTGACGAAGCTGATATCGAACGACCGCAGCGGCTTGGCACTTGGTGGAGTGATCTGAACCGCGGTCACGCACTTCGTCTGCGGTGTCCCCCCCGTTGAGGTGTGTGTTCCTGGACCCATGCACGCGGCCACTGCGGGATCGCTTGCGGCGAGCGATATGACGCCGAACAGCGCCGGTGCACACACCGAAGCAAGCAATCCCGCTTTTCTGGATTTTGCGCTTCGCACTGGCAAACGAATGCCTGCGAGATACGCATGCGATCTCAGCTCCATACTCAACCTCCCTCAGCTATGAGAAAAAGTACCTGACGAGGATTCCCGTATCGTTTGCATTAGGGGCGCCAATAAGGCGGCGCCGAGCTCTTCAGAGAATTTTTTCACAATATTAGTGTGTGGTTTATTGTACCCATAAAGGGTGCAAAAATACCATCATTACTACCCACGATCGGAGAAGATCGCGGTTAGAACATACCTTTCGCAGACATTGACCGGGCCTGGCTCGCCCGGCGATCGGCAGCACGCCGGAGGCGTCAAGGAGCGATGACACGCAGTGTGACGCGTGCAGCCCGAAACGAGCGTAGCGACTTAATACCCCCTGCCATCTCGGTGCGCCGGCCCCTCTGGAGCAGGCGGGGCGGGCAGCGCCTGGGCCGGGTTGTCGGCGAGACGCGGAGCGGGACTGCCCTTTGGGTTGAACATCGTGAAAGTCGCCAGGCGGCTGTCGAGGGAAAGCACCAACCGGCGCTGCTCGATCTGGCTCACCTTCCAGCCGTCGATATCGTCGCCGATGCGCAAGCGCCGAATCTTGTTCGCTGATCCGGTCTGTACGACGGCGTGCGCATCCTCGTCGTCCATCACGACCCCGAATAACGTCAGGTTGGGTGGCGGCGGAGGAGGTGGGGGATGACTTGCAATCGGTTCGGGTGGGGGAGGCGGGGGGCGGCGGCTGGGAGAGAACAGGGGCCGTTCGCGGGTGGCCGCCAATCGATCGAGCGAAAGCGTCGCAACGGGATTGGCCAGAGCAGCTGCCGTCGTTGGTGTTTGCATTGGCGCTTGTGCGTGCGCCGGCGCGTGGGCAATGGCCACCAGAACCAAGACACGCATGCTGCTGCGGAAAAGTTTCATGCCGCGCCTCGCCGCCAGAGTGCACGCAGGCCGAGTGTCACTCGCAAGACCGGCTCCTGCGCCGCGCGCAGCGCCGCCGTGCTCGGGGGCTGCACCGCCATGGCATCCAAGAACACGTAAGGTGTCCGGCTTTCCAGATCATAAAGCAGCTCTTGCAGCGCTTTCTGGCCGACATCCAGCGTCGCCTGCACGCGCAGGGTGTCAGAGGAATCCTCGCGGTGCGCCGGCTCTACTCCATAGGAGATGAGAGTGGCGGCGTGAGTGGCCATGAGCTGCGAGAAATAGGCCTGCAGCTGGGCGGCTGCGAGGCCTGGTGTCGCTGCTTCCAGGAACGCAGCAGCCGGAGCTACGCCCGCGCTCCGGCCGCGACCATCCAGCCCGGATCGGACACGGGCCTGCAAATGCGACAGAGCCTCCTGGCGTTCAGCCAGCTCACCTGCAGCATCCGACCGCGCTTGCAGCGAGGCGGCGACGGCAAAAACGCATGCCATGAGCAACAGGCACAACGAGCCAATACAAATCATCTGCTCGCGGTTGAGGCGCACGGCTGTCACTTCTCCGTAACGTCGAGGTGGGGCACGACCCGGGCCTCGATCTGAAACCGGAACAGCGCGCCATCCGACCCCCGCGTCGTCGGCGCGGCAAAGCGTACGTCCGCAAAATGGCCGGAGTGCTCGAGCGGGGCAATCAGAGCTGGAGCGTTGGCAGCCAACCCGGTCATGCGCAATGTCGTGTTGTCGATGCGCAGCTCCGTAACGTAGGCGTCATCGGGAAGGGCGCGCGACAAGTCATCAATCACAACGACCGCGGAAGGCGCAGATTCTTTGAACACCCAGGCACGTTGCTCCGGACGCGCGGATGCGAGCGCTTGCGGCGTGCGCGCTCCCTGAAGCTGCCGCTGCAAGGAGCTGGAGCGAGCAGCCAATTCCTCGCTCTCTGCGCGCAACGAGGCTGCCGAAAATGACGCCCACAGTGTCAACCCCACGCTGGCCAGGACGAAGCCCATAATCGACGCGCCGATCTGCCGGCGTCCTCGGTCGGCCTCCCGGCGCGGCGCATCGGCGAGGCGTGACCAAAGCACAACAGGCGAAATCTCATCCGCTGCGCGCACAACAATGCGGTCCGCAGACAGACCGGTCGGTTCAAGCGCCTCGTGAGCACTCTCAACCGTGGAACGCGAGCATATGAACACATGTACGTCGAGGGCAGCGGCATCATCTGGATTCGCCACGGCATCAAAACCGTAAACCGCCTGGTCGGCCTGCCACGGAGACAGACGATCGACCCGATTGCGTACGATGCCGTGGAGAAATTCTCGTGCCTGAACCGGGACACTGATCCGCCGCTTCACAAGGGCGTCATCAGCGAGCTCGAGCAGAACGAGGCCGCTGCGAGCGGAACGCAGCACTTCATCGGGGGCGGGGGTCCCTGCAGGTATCGTCGCCAGAACGGAGTCATTGGATCGAATCTCGGGAGCATCCGTTTGCGGCTCCACGCGCAGGAGGTTGTCGCGGCGGACGCCTGGTTTGCCTACGATGAAGCCATCATTCGTACGGCGGACGAACAACGAGTTCCGCGCTCGCCACATCTCGCGCCAAGCGAACAGCACGGCAGCGAGGACGTCGATCCACCGGATCCAGATCGCTCCGACGCGTGTGACGAGATTCTGCATGTTGATGCTCAGTCGCTCGGACGAGATGAAGGAATCCAGACCAGGACATGATAGGGCTCTTGATCCTCCGCCCTGACGACGACGACCGCCTGCGCCCCCTCGGTAAATCCATCAGCGAGGCTCGCCGTGAGGTCCACACGTGCGACCAGCTGGGCCTTCACCTGCAGATATTGTTCCGGCGTTCCCAGCATTCGCGCAATTGCGGAGGTCTCGGCCGGAAGGTTGCGGCGCATCTGCATAAATGCATTCACCCCGCCCGCATCCGCGCCCGGCAGTGCGGCAAGAACCTCTGCCGGCGCCGTCAGCGGGTTGACGGCTTCGCTGCCGTAAACGGTCGTGAGTGGCGCAATGGCGCTGACCCATTCCGGGAGCATGCCGGGAATTTGCAGGAGTTGGCGAATGTCGCTGAAGGGCTGCCCTGCATTAGTTGCTTCATCCCTCTCTTTGGACGATCCTGCGTTTGGGCTCTGAGGATCGGCCGCCGGCTTGCGCCATTTCGCAACGGCACGGGCAATAGTCTCGGATTCCGGTGCCGGTACTCCGACGGAGTGGAACAAAGCGGCCAGTACCTCGACCGGCGCCCAGCCGACATCGATGCGGCCTCCCTCGTCGCTCAGGTGAGCCCGCACCGACCCGTGTGACAGAGCAACGTTGACGTCCATAGGATCGAGAGGAGTGTCATCCAGAGTCCCGATCATGTGAGCAGCAGCCTCGAGCCCCGCTGTGAGCAGCGCGTCCGCCTGGACACGGTCCCGGTCGAGCGCAACCACCGCGCCGAAACCGCGAAAACTCACCGACGCGGCCATGGCCAGCGCCGAAAGCAGCGCGATGAGCCACAGCACGGTGACGAGAACTACGCCGCGCCGGGAATCAGCCATCGTGACCCTGCCGAGCTCTCGAGGCGGATCCCGCAACACAACCCGAGCCACCGGCCTGCGCACAGCCAGCAGAGGCATCGGCGCGAATGAGGAATTCATTTCCTGCGAGCAGATCGATCCCGGTGCTTCGATCGCGCAGGTTCAGGCGCACCAGGCGCGGCATGGTGACTTGGTCCTTCCACGCGTCATTCCAGGATACGGCGCCATCCGCGGCGATGCGGCCGAAGTCGAACGACATGAGCAACTTTCCTTCGAGTAGAATGACGGGGTCCTTCAACGCGAGATCATCAAAGCGGGTGCGCGGGCCCAACCATGGAGCGCGTCGCCGGACTAGGCGCGTCACATCATCGTTCTGCTCGATGCTCAAGCTGACAGCTTCTTCTCCCGTAATGGAGCCTGTGACGGCGGCCGCTACGAACAGCATTCTCGGCGGGTTTTCGCCGCTGGCCGGCTCGCCGGTGAACGCGAGGCGCGGGCCGCCATCAGTCGTTCGCATGACAAACCGGGCCGATCCGAAATCGGCGGTCAATCGTTCGACCGCAAGAATGAGACGCTCGCCTTCGCCGACCGCTTGCGTCCCCTTATCGAAATAGAGCGCCACATTGTGCACAAGCGCGGTTGTCGCGGCGATGATCACGGCGGTAATTGCCAGCGCAGCGAGAACTTCCAGCAACGTGAAGCCATGCTTTCGGGCCACCGATCTGCGCCTGCGCCGCATCCGAGTTATTCCGCTTTTGCGAGACGTACCGTATCGGCACTGATCGATTGGCCGGACGCCCACCACACGGTGGCGATCAAGCGAAACGCCGTCCAGACGGGTCGGGACGGCGCGGAACTATTTGCTTGCTCCAGGTCTGGCCTTTTCAGCCGCCGTGCTGAGGCCCTTGCATCGATAAAAACCGGCTCCGCGCTGATGCGCCAGCGCAATCCAGCCGTTTCACCCTCGCGCGAGGCTTCGGGAAGAGTTGCTCGATTCACAGGTGTCGCAAGCAACGAGCGCAGGAGCGCCTGCGCCGCAATGCGGCCGTCTGCTCCGGCCATGATGCGGCGTGCGTGGAACAAGTATGGGCCGAGGGCCCCCGCAAAGGCCACGATCAACGCGAATGCCACCAGAGCCTCCAGAAGGGTAAAGCCGGCGCGCGTACGCCGGCTCTTACGGTGAAACGATCGTAACCCCGCCCGTGTACCAGTTGATGCGGACTTCATACGCTGCCCCTTCGCGTGAAAACTTCAGCACTGCCCCGGAAGATGCCCCGTCGGGATGGAAACGAGCCAACAGACGTCGTCCGGACCAGAATTCGTCCGCGCCGAGCACGTCGACCGCTATGTCCGGCGGGACAGGAATGAGATCGCCTCCGTCACCAACAACTGCGCGGCGCTCCTCATCCAGAGAGACTTGACGAGTGCGTCCCGTCATGATCGCGCCCAGACGCTCGCGCCGGAGCATTGCAGCCGTTTGCAGCGTCAAGGCCTTGAGCTTTGCCCGCCCGCTCCCCGGCGTGATCGTCACTACAAGCGAGGCGATCAGGGCGATGATCAGCATCACCGCCATGACCTCGATAAGGGTGAAGCCTGAATTCTTGTCAGTGCTCGACATTCGAGATGTCGGCTGCGGTACCGGTGCCGCCTTCATGGCCATCAGAGCCGTAGGACACGATCTGGTAGGGCGCGCTCTCGACGGGGGAATGGTACTGATAGGGATGGCCCCATGGATCGGAAGGCACCCGGCCTCCCTTGACGTAGGGCCCGTTCCAGACCTCTATCCCTGTGGGTCGCTGCACCAGGGCGTCCAGCCCCTCGGACGACGTCGGATAGCGGCCGGTATCCAGATAAAAGAGGTCCAGCGCCGAGCCGAAGCTCTCGATCTGGAGCTTGGCGGTTTTCGTGCGCGACTCGCCGAGGTAGTTCAGCACGCGCGGTCCCACCAGGCCCAGGACCAGGGCGATGATGGTCAACACCACCAACATTTCGACCAGAGTGAACCCGGCATTTCGCGCAGCCGAAGGCATGCGACCGTGTCGCAGGGCTATCGCGAGAGACAAAGATTTGATCATAGTGCGAGCTCCGTGATGTTAAGCAGTGCGCTCATTATTGAGACGACCAAAGCTCCGATGACGACGCTCACCAGGACGATCGTCACCGGTCCGATTGCTCCCATCAGGCGGTCGAGCCCGATGCCGAGCTTATGCTCGTAAAATTGAGCCGCGTGTGCGGCTATGGACGCAAGATCTCCGGTTTCATCTCCGACTCGCAGCATGCGTACCGCAAGCGGCGGAAGAAGATCGGTCTCGGCGATGGCATCGGCAAAACGGCGACCATTGCGCAGCTGGTCGTGAACGCTGTCGATTGCGCTCACGCAACGAGGCTCGGTTATGACCTCCCGCAGGATTTTCAGCGTGGCCGGCAGCGCCACCCCGTTTGCAACGAGGAGACCGAGCGTGCCAATGATCCGCGCGGTCCGGCGGTCGCTCATCGGCCCGGCAATTCCGGGGATCGATGCCACAGCAGAGGCAATCCTCGCCCTCCGGTCACGGTTCATGAGCAAAAGCCAGAGGCTGAGCAGGACGGCGAGGCAGATCCCGAGAAAAAGATCGAGATTGGTGCGAAGCCAGTCGGACGCGGCAAGAACGAACGCGGCGCCCGAATTCAGGCGAGCGCCGAGATCCTTGAACACGGGCTCGAACTGCGGAACGACATAGATCAAGAAAAAAAACAGAATGAGAACGGCCGCGGCGACAAGGAAAACCGGATAGCGGATTGCTGCGCTGAATCGCTCGTTGAGCAGCTCCCTTCGCGTTCGATCCTCCACGATGGCTCGCAGGACCGCATCCAGTTTTCCCGAGGCCTCGCCCGCGCGCACCATCGCAACGTACGCGGGCTCGATGACTGTCGGATGTTGTTCCAGCGCTTCAGCAAAACTATCGCCGGCGGAGATCGAGGAACGCAACGCATTGGCAAAACGCACCATCGCCTTCGTCGTATCGTCCGCCAGGGTCTGCAGTGCAGCTTCGAGCGTCAACCCCGCTCCGATGAGGAGCGCCAGTTGGCGCAGAAAGATCGTGATGTCGCGAGAACGCGGCGTCTTCCCGGTTCGTGAGGCAGCGCTGAATATTCCCTGCGTTGCGGCTTCCGCCTCGATCGGCAAATGCCCAAGATATTCGATGCGCCGGACCACCTCGTCCCGGGATGGCGCATCGACCTCGCCAACTACGATCTCCCCTGCCGATGTCAGAGCGCGATAACGAAATTGCGGCATCTGGCTGCCTATAAGCTTGCGGAGACGCGAAAGACCTCGTCGATGGTCGTGAGACCTGCACGACACTTGGCCACGCCATCCTCAGTCATGGTTGCCATGCCCTCGCTCCGTGCCATCTGTTCCAGCTCGTTGGCATCGGTTTTAGGGCCGATCGCGCGCCGGAGCAGCGGCGTTACCTCCATCACCTCGAATACGCCTTGCCGCCCGCGAAAGCCCGTAGACGCGCACCACTCACAGCCTTCGGGCCGGTGAACGAGCTCCCCGGTCTTGAACCCCAAGGTCGCATAGCGGTGATCCTGCGCGAGATCGGTTGCGGTGAGTCGATGCGGCTGCTTGCAGTGCTCGCACAGAATGCGCACGAGGCGCTGGCCGACGATCACCCGAACGCTGGATGCGAGCAGAAAGCTTTCCACCCCCATGTCGATCATTCGCGTGATTGCGCCGGCGGCCGTGTTCGTGTGCAGTGTCGTGAGAACAAGGTGCCCGGTGAGCGAAGCATGAACCCCGATGTGAGCGGTTTCGGTGTCGCGCATCTCTCCGACCATGATCACATCCGGATCGTGCCGCAAGAACGAGCGCAGCGCGGACGCAAATGTCAGTCCAATTGCCGGGTGTACTTGTGTCTGACTGATACCGGGGATCTGGTACTCGACCGGATCCTCGATCGTGAGGATTTTTCGGCTCGGCTCATTGATGAGGGCGAGCGATGCCGCAAGCGTAGTGGTCTTGCCGGAGCCGGTGGGCCCGGTGACAATGATCATGCCGAATGGTGCTTGCAGCGTCCGGCGGAGGATGGCCTCGCCGCGCTCCGGCAAGCCGATTTGATCGAGCGCAACGAAGCCCGAGCCCTTGCGCAACAGCCGCACGACCGCGCCTTCGCCGTGCATCGTCGGCATCGTGGCCACCCGCAGGTCGATCTCGGCTCCGTTGACCACGAGACGGGCGCGTCCATCCTGGGGAAGCCGGCGCTCGGTGATGTTCAACCCCGCAATGATCTTGAGCCGGGACAACAGGCCTCTTGCCATGCTCATGGGGGGCGCGGGCACGGCCTTCAAAAGCCCGTCAATGCGCACGCGCGCCTGAAGTGCCCCGGCGAACGGCTCGATGTGCAGGTCAGTGGCCCGCTGCTCGACCGCGAGCCTGAGCAGATCGTCCACCGCGCGCACCACCGGCGCGCCGCCGGCGAGATCGCGCAGATCGTCAATGTTGTCATCGTTCGCCGCCGCCTCCCCCGCTGCGCCGGCGTTGGAACGCTCGGGCTCGATCCTGGACCCGAGCGCGGCGTCAATGTCGTCTCCCGTGGCGACACCGAGGCTCACGGGGCGCCCTAATGCGACCTGTATGGCCCGAATGGTTTCGGCATCCACCGGCCGCGCTATTACCAAGGTCACGCAGCCGGACGCGTCCTCGTAGGGAAAAAGGCGCCCTTCTTTCAGAAAGCGCGCCGAGAGCTGCGCTCCGGCGAACTCGCTGGCGACCAAGTCATCGCGCGGTACACGGCCGCAACCAAGAAAAGCGGCGAGCTCGTCGGCAAAAGTCGACGCCGTGAGTTTTGTTGCGCCGACCCAATCGATTTCGCCGAGTCCGTCTCCTCCGCGCGCGTTGAGCTTGCTCTCGATAACTTGCACGGGATCGCGCAGCGCGTTCTTGCGCGCCAGGTAGGCAACGAAATCATCGGCCATATTTGGATCGCGCGAGCGCTCCCGCATAGCGTCCGCAGCGCTGCTGCCGTTCCAGCTTGAATGCCGAACTGCGGCTGCTCCGCGAGCATATGACTCGATGCCGTCGGAATTGAGCATGAAGCGCACACCCAGCCAAGTTGGAGAGTAATCACGAACCATTGTGGCAGAATACCGAGCGATGCCGCAGAAGGTGTGCGCCGCGCGTAGCTTATACAAACTACAACCGGCCATCGTATTATCTACTATCGTACCCAAATTCGCTTACCAAGGTGCCTCGGATCATTCATCATGATACGAAAAGGGCTGAGCCAAGTGCAGATGAGTGATGCTGGAAGTTTGCATTGCAATATTCACACCCGATCTGAAATTTGAGTCCGCGTCGCGGGCCAGCCACAATTCATCAATAGCTCTGACATTAAGAGCTCAATAATATCTCTGATACGCAGAGCTGAAAATGTTAAGTAACACGGCCTGGTGACGACCGCTCGACGATGCTCCGCTGCCGGGGCTTGTCGAGCGACGAAATCGGGGGGAGGATTCGTGTCGAGGGTGGGGTGGCACTCTTCGTTGTTTCGAGCGTCGCAGGTTTGGGTAACTGCTGCGTTTCTCCTGTCATTGCTCGGCTGCTCGGCATCGGAGAAGCAGAAGCTGACGGTCGCGCCCGCCCACGACATGCTAGATCCGGTTCGCAACGCCGATCTGCGCGCGCACTCCCCGTTTGCAAGCGATCGCGAGCAGCCGGACGCGTCGAGCCAACCCTCGCCGCCGCTGCTGTTTCCGGGATCCTCGATCGAGCCGGCCACGCCATCGCGCGATCAAGCCGATGGGGTCAGGGTGGCTTCAGCCGATCCAGCTGCGCTCATGCGAGGCGGAGGCGTCGAGCTTAATTTCGACAATGCCGACGTTCAAAGCGTCGCCAAGACCGTGCTCGGCGATACGCTCGGGATCAGCTTTGTAGTTGATCCAAGGGTTCAGGGTACCGTGACCTTGGCTTCCACCGGCCCAATTCCGCGCCAGGATGTGTTGCCGGTTTTTGAAAGCGTCTTGCGCATGTCGAACGCTGCGCTTGTGCACGAAGGAAGCCTCATCAAGATCGTTCCCGTCGCCGAAGCCACCGGGACCGGAACGCTCAGCGTCGGAGCCGGTCAGCCGGGATATGGCGTCTCGATCGTACCGCTGCACTATACGGCCGCAGCTGCGGTAGCGCGCACGGCCGAGAACTTTGTGTCGCGGCAAGGCACGATCAAGATCGATCCGGCGAGAAACCTTCTGCTGATTCAAGGCACAACGGCGGAGCGCCAGGCCGCTCTCGACGTGGTTTCCGCATTCGACGTGGAATGGATGCGCAATCAGTCCGTCGGGGTGTACCCGCTCAAGTCGACATCACCCGAAACGATGATACGCGAGCTCGAACGCGTGTTTGAAACCGGCGAGGGCGGTCAAGGCAACGGAGTGGTCCGGTTCCAGCCGATTTCGCGAATGAATGCAGTCATGGTGGTGACGAAAAACCCCAAATTCCTCCAAAAGGCGACGCAATGGGTGGGCCGCCTGGACCGCTCCGATACGAGCGGAACGACCGTGCGTGTCTATCGTCTGAAGTATGGCAGCGCACCTCAGGTGGCGAAAATCCTCAATGAAATCTTCCTCTCGCAACGCGCCGGTCAGAGCATCGGCGACTCGCCGGCCAGTCAGATCGCACCGGGGACAAGCGCTGCTCAATCCCGACTGGACTCACTCAAGACTGCAAGTGCCGGGAGCGGCGGCGGGATGACCAGCAGCGGGAGTGCGACCGCGCAAGGCGGTGCAGCAGCCGGTACGGGTTCCACCCGGAGCGCAGGCCCGATAGCGGCCGCGTTTGAAACTTTTGATCACAAAGACCGGGATGCGGATTCGACGGGCTCCTCCTCTCCTCTCTCGAGCGAAAGCCAACCGCGTGGTGTCTTCCAGAATGTGCGTATCACGGCCGATACGGCCGACAACTCCCTCGTCGTTTATTCCAACCAAGAGGATTACAGGATAATCGAACGTTCAATACGCGAGCTCGACCTGCCAAGACTGCAGGTCGCGATCGATGCAACGGTTGCCGAGATCACATTGACTGACGCGCTGCAATTCGGCGTCCAGTATTTCTTCTCGAGCCAGGCCAGCAACGTTGGACTTCTCCCGGCGCCGACCGCCGCAGCCGGCCTTCCCGTCCCACCCGCCACAATAGCTCCCGACGCTATCGGCGCAGTGCAGTCCGCTGTTCAATCCGCATTCCTCCAGCGGGTCTTGCCAGGATTCAACCTGCTGCTTGGATCCGAAGCGCAGCCGAAGGTCATCCTCAGCGCGCTTTCCGATCTGACCCATGTCAAGGTCCTCTCGGCGCCTTCCGTTGTCGTGATGGACAATCAGCCGGCACTGCTTCAAGTGGGCAACGAGATTCCGATCTCAACTGGCGCCGCTACCATTCTCACCAACGCGAGCAACCCGGTCGTCAACACGATCGAGATGCGCAACACCGGCGTGATCCTCAAGGTGTTACCTCACGTCTATGCGAATGGGACGATCCAAATGGAGATCGAGCAGGAAATCTCCAACGTCGTCAATCCGAACCCAACTTTGACACCAACCATTTCGCAGCGCCGTGTCCACTCCACCATCGCAGTAATGAGCGGCCAAACCGTACTGCTGGGCGGCCTCATTAGTGATCAGGACCAGAACACCAAAGCCGGCATACCGCTTTTGAACGATATCGACATAATCGGACACCTGTTCGGGACCACCTCGGTCCAAAAGCAGCGCACGGAAATAATCATGTTCATCAAGCCGCGCTTGGTCCGCAATACCGTCGACGCCCGCAGCGTCGCGGAAGAGTTCCGGGCCCGCCTGGACATGATGCGGGATGGGGGGCGCCCCTTCATCTACGGCGACGGTCCGCCCGTGATTATGAAATGATGTGCGACGCGGATAATGCGATTACCCCGGGGGAGGGTCTCCGCCCAAATCTCGTACTCCTCTCGAGTGGGGCGGGCGCGCTTGCTCTCGTCTCCATGATGTCTCTGCCACTGCCGGCAGCAATCGCTTCCACCATACTCGGAGCATTGATGGTAGCGGGTGCGGATGTAGACGCCAGGACGTATCTGCTTCCCGATACGGTCACTTGGGGCGGGATGACAGCCGGTATTCTTGCCGCGCCGGCGCTCGATCCGTTCGAGCCGTGGCTGAGCGCAGGAGCGTCAGTCGCGCGCGCGGCGGGTACCGCGCTTGCGCTCGCTCTGCTGCGATGGGGCTACGGTTGGCTAAGAGAGCGTGAAGGTGTCGGCTTCGGCGATGTCAAGCTGGCCGCGGCCGTCGGCGCTTGGCTCCCGCTTGCGTCCATACCGTTTTGCTTCGCGCTTGCGACCTGCTCCGCTTTGGCAGCCATCATGCTGGGGCGGCTGCGCGGCGAGAACATCGATGCAACGGCAAAGTTGCCGTTTGGTGCATTTCTATGTCCCGCTCTGTGGCTGGTCTTCTATATGTGCGAGCTGCCAGGCTGATGTTGCAGTTATGTCGGTGAGTGCCGCCCGCGACGATTTCACTGTACGGTCCCGAGGTTTCTTGGTTGCAATGTGTCTCAAAATACAAGGGAGGGATTGGATGAAAGCGCTTTTACTTGCGGGGGTGGGCCTAATTGCGCTGCTTGGCAGCTCGTCTAATGCGGCGGACCTTGCCGCGCCGATCTATGCTCCACGACCCGCGCTCGTTCCAGTGTATATCTGGACCGGATGTTACGTCGGCGGCAACGCCGGCGGCATTTGGGCCAACAGCGACTGGAGCGATACGTTTGTCGGAGACTTCGGGAGTAACACTCCGAGCGGCGCGCTGGGTGGCGCACAAGCCGGCTGCAATTATCAGTGGGGTGGCTTTGTGGCTGGCATCCAGGGTGATTATGATTGGACAAGCATCAAGGGCAGCGTTGCCAACATCGTTCCGTTCGCGTTCCCTCTTGGAATTACGGATCAGACAGAGCTCAAGTCATTGGCATCGGTTACCGGTCGCGTCGGCCAGGCCTGGGACCGTTTGCTCGTCTACGTGAAGGGCGGGGGTGCATGGCTACGGGGCAACTACGGCTTCCAAACGTTCGGAACAATTGTCGGCGGCCCTACCGCAAGCCTAACTCAGACCGGCTATACGATGGGTGTCGGCGGTGAATACGCGTTCCTGAACTGGCTTACCGGCTTTCTGGAGTACGACTACTACAATTTCAGTAACGGCAACTCGAGCAACTTGGTCTGCACTGCGGCCGTGTGCGGTTTCACGACGACTGGCGTTGGCGTCAGAACGAACATCAGTCTTGTCAAGGCCGGCCTAAACTTGAAATTCGGGCCGTTTTGATGCTTGGGCCGCTTCGCTTTATGCAACCACTCGCAAGGCTTTCTTTCTTTGCTGCCATGACCTTCATCGTTATTGCCGAGTGCCGGAGTGCATGGGCGCAAAGTCGCAGCATTGGACATCTCGGACATACGAGCAGTTCCCTTCACGGTCGCCCGGGGTTTGCACACAATCGCGGTTTCGGAACTTTCGGACATCGCAACGGCCAGTTTCGTGGATGGTCTCGTTTCGATAGGGGATTTGGTCGCCGCGATTTCGGAACAAATATTGTGGTTGTGCCGAGCGTGGTTGCACCAGCGCCTTACTATGGCGTGCCACCACCGCCTGATTATGGCGTGCCGCCGGCGCCTTATTATGGTGTGTCGCCACCGGGCTACGATTCACTCAAGTGCTACCTGCATCGACAGGTGGAAACCCCGAACGGCCCGGTATTGGAGCCGGTCTATGTCTGCTAGCACTCTTGCCGGTAGCGAACCACGGTAATCCGCGCACGAGTGCCGCCTGAAAGTAATCGGGATCGATGACTGGACGGCATGTCAGCTCGTCAGTGCGAGCATAGCTCCAAAGCACCGTGCACACCGCGATACCGGTAGTGCCATAGCGCGATACCGGCAACTACTCCGGATTTGCTGATCGGAGGTTACGCGCCTCTGATCGGCACGCGTTGTGGTGGCACAACGTGCGCATGTCATGGTCAGGAGGGTACCAAACTCATTTACACCTAACAGCAGTAGGCATACGGTTGTTGCGTTTTTGATGCGTGTTACGACGATCGGGGGGCGACAATGAAGTCTCTGGTCGTGAAGCGGTCCGTCGTCATTGGCGGCCACAGGACGAGCGTCAGTGTCGAGGAAGCGTTCTGGAAGTCTCTGAAAGAGATCGCCGGGTCTCAAAGCATGAGCTTGTCGGACCTTGTCACTAAACTCGATTCCAAGCGAGAGTACGGCAATCTTTCATCGGCCATTCGACTGTTCGTTTTCAACGTCTATCGCGAGCAGCTCGAACTTCGCGATGAAAGGCAAAAGGCGATACAGCGAGCGATCGACCGCTTTCACATCGGTTACAGCTGACAAACCGTCATACCGACAGCAGCCGGCGTTGCACGGCGACGTCGCCGGCAAGATCGGCCATGGGCCCGGTCCACTGGATCTGGCCTTTCTCGAGCACATAGACGCGGTCGCAGACGATCTCGGCGAAATGAATGTTCTGCTCGGAAACAAGAACCGACAGCCCCTCGTTTTTCAGCTCGATGATGGTCTCGGCCATCTCTTCCACGATCACCGGAGCCACGCCCTCCGATGGCTCGTCGAGGAGGACAAGGAGCGGGTTGCCCATCAGCGTGCGCGCCACGGTCAACATCTGCTGCTCGCCGCCGCTCATGGAAGCGCCCCGCCGATTCGGCATGGTGGCAAGGTTTGGAAAGATCTTGAACAATCGCTCCGGTGTCCAGGCGGGAGCCGCTCGCTGGGCACGATGCGGGCGTGGGGGCTGACGCCCGATGTCGAGATTCTCCATCACCGTGAGATCAGAGAAGATGCGGCGATCCTCCGGCGCGTAGCCCACGCCGCGCCGGGCGATCTCGAAGGGCTTGAGCCGCGAAATATCCTCCCCCAGGAAACGCACTGTGCCGCTGCGTTGCGGCATGAGGCCCATCAGCGCCCGCATGGTCGTGGTCTTGCCGGCGCCGTTGCGCCCCATCAACGCGACCACCTCGCCGGAAGCAACCCGGAACGAGAGGTCGAACAGGATCTGCGCCGCGCCATACCAGGCCCTCAAGCCTTCGACCGCGAGCATCGGCTCGCTCACAGCCGCGCCTCCGCGCGAGCGGCGCGGCGCAGTCCGGTGCCGAGATAGACCTGTTGCACCTTGAGATTGTCGCGGATCGCGGCAGCGTTGCCCTCGGCAATGAGCGTGCCGCCGGCGAGCACCAGGATGCGGTCCGCGTAGGCGAAAACCACGTCCATGGAGTGCTCGGTGAAGAGCACAGAGATCCTCTTCTCCACCACCAGGCGCTTCACCAGCGCGATGAGATTGTCGCGCTCGCGCGGCGCCATCCCTGCGGTGGGCTCATCCATGAGCAGGAGACGCGGGTCGTTGGCGAGCGCGACCGCAAGCTCGACCCGCTTGACGTCGCCGTAGGCGAGCTCCTTGCAGGCTCGGTCGGCCGCATCTGCCATGCCGACGCGCTCAAGCAAAGCAAGCGCCTCTGGCTGGCGGCGCCGGCGCAAGGCCATGCCGAACCGGTAGATCTCGTCATGGTGGCTCGCGAGCGCGAGCTGAATATTTTCGGCCGCGGTCATCGAGCCGAACGTCGCCGCAACCTGGAAAGTGCGGCCCACTCCGAGTCGCCAGATCTCGCGGGGGCGCAGTCCGACAAGATTGCGACCGGAAAACCGGACTTCTCCGCGGTCGGGCGTCAACTGTCCATTGATGATGTTGAAGCAGGTCGACTTTCCCGCGCCGTTCGGCCCGATCAGCGCCAGGAACTCGCCCTCCGCGATATCGAAGCTGACGTTCTCAATTGCGTGCACGCCGCCGAATGCCTTGGAGAGATGGCGCACGGAGAGAATGCTCATGCGAGCTTGCTTCTCACCGCAAAGCGGCTGGCAAGCCCGCCGACGATGCCGCCGGGAAATGCCAGCACCAGGAGAAGGATCACGAGCCCAAGGAGCCCCCGCCAGAAGGAGGTCTGGCGCATGATCGTGTCCTGCAGCCATGTAAAGATCGCGGCGCCCACGATCGGACCGCTCAACGTCTGGAGTCCGCCGAGCAGCACCATGACCATGCCGTCGAGCGAGCGCGAGACCCAGGCGAGATCGGGCGAGATCGTGCCTTTGGCGAAGGCGAACAGCGCTCCGGCGGCGCCGCCGAACGTGCCCGCAATGGCAAACCCGATCCAATGCACGCGCTTGACGTTGATGCCGATCGCCTCGGCGCGCAGCGCTGAGTCCCGCCCGGCGCGCATAGCATAGCCGAACGGAGCAAACAGGAACCGGCGCAGCAACAGGACTCCCGCCGCCACGACAGCAAGGGTCAGCAGATAGAACGCGGAGCGGCTGTCGAATGGCGGTTGCGGCCAGATGCCGAGGATGCCGTTGGAGCCGCCGGTGACACCTTCCCATTGATAGAGGATCGACCAGACTATCTGAGCGAAGGCGAGCGTCAACATCGCGAGATAGACCCCGGAGAGCCGCACCGCAAACCAGCCGAACAGAAGCGCTCCCGCAGTCGCCGCAAGGAGGCCGCCCAGCAGCGCTGCCGGCATCGAGACCGTAAGGAATTTCACGATCACCCCTGCGCCATAGGCGCCGAGGCCGAAATAGGCGGCATGGCCGAACGAAGCCATGCCTCCCGGCCCCATGATGAAATGCAGCGAGGTCGCAAACAGAATCGCGATCAAGATATCGATGCTGAGCACCACCGTATAGGGCGAGATCTCAGCGGCGAGCGGAAGCATGAGAAGGCAAGCGAGCGTCGCGCCGCCAAGAAGCTTGAGCAGCAAGCTCGCCGGCCTGATCGGATCTCCTATCTCGGCGGGATTGCGCACTGCGCCTTGCGGACGGCCAAGGAGGCCATAAGGACGGACGATCAGCACGATCGCCATGACCAGAAACTCCGCCACCAGGGTGAGCTTGGAGAAATTCGCGGTGAAGGCGCCGAAATTCACCACGCCCATGCCGATGCACAGCGCTTTCACCTCGGCGATGATGAGCGCAGCGAGGAAAGCGCCGCCGATCGAGCCCATGCCGCCGACTACGACAACGACGAACGCGTCCCCGATTACGGTGAGATCAAGCCCAAGATTGGCCGGCTCGCGCGCGACCTGCAGCGCTCCGCCCAGGCCGGCGAGCAGGGAGCCTAGCGCGAATACGACCGTGAACAGCATCGCCTGATTGACGCCCAGCGCACCGACCATCTCGCGGTCCTGGGTGGCTGCCCGGATGAGCCGGCCGAAACGCGTCCGTGCGACTATCAGGTGAAGGAGCAGCAGCACGAGCGGGCCGATCACGATGAGAAACAGGTCATAGCTTGGGAACCTGCGCCCGAGGATTGCGATCGAGCCGCGCAATCCCGGGGCGCGCGGTCCCAGCAGATCCTCCGGTCCCCACAGATATTGCGTCACGTCGTTGATGACGAGGACGAGGGCGAAAGTGGCGAGCAGCTGAAACAACTCCGGCGCCTGGTAAACGCGGCGCAACAGCACGATCTCGATCGCAGCCCCGATCGCCCCTACGACCAGCGCGGCGCCAACGATGCCGCCCCAGAACCCAAGCGCCCCGCCCACGGAGGTTGCGAAGGTATAAGCGAGATAAAGGCCCACCATGTAGAAAGAGCCGTGGGCGACGTTGATGATGCGGGTGACGCCGAAAATGAGCGAGAGCCCCGCGCCCACCAGGAACAGGCTCGACGCGGTAGCGAGCCCGTTGAGCGCCTGGAACAGAACCGCTTCAAGGCTCATGGGATGCAACGAGGAGAGCCGTCATGGCCGTGCTTGTCACGGCCATCCACATCCTTTCGGCCGCGGAGAAGTCGTGGATGGCCGGAACAAGCCTGCCCTCGGACTTGATCCGAGGGTCCAGCCATGACGACTCTTTTAGCTCAATTCATTGCAGCAGCCGGGCGCAGCTTTCGCACTTCCTCATCGCTCGGCTGCACGCTCGCGCCCTCGACATACCGGAAGTCGACCATCGTGCCCTTGCCGCCTTTGACCGTGGTCTTGCCCACATAGGCGCCCATGGTCGACTGGTGATCGATGGCGCGGAACTCGATTCCGCCGAACGGGGTTCCCAGCTTCAGCCCGCGAAATGCCGGGACCAGCTTCTCGGTGTCGGTGGTGCCCGCCTTGGCAATGCCGGCTGCAAGCGAATGCATGGTGACATAGCCGACGACGGAGCCGAGCCGCGGATAATCGTTCCAACGCTTTTGATAGGCGTCGAGGAATGCCTTATGCGCGGGCGTCGTGATGGCGTCCCAGGGATAACCGGTGACGATCCAGCCCTCCGGCGCCTCGTCCTTGAGCGGATCGAGATATTCGGGCTCTCCCGAAAGGAGGCTCACGACAGGGCGGTCCTTGAACGTGCCGCGGGTCGTGCCTTCGCGCACGAACTTTGCGAGCTCGAGCGCGAACAGCGCACTGAAGATCGCGTCGGGCTTGGCGTCGTCGATCGCCTGCGCCACGGCTCCCGCATCGAGCTTGCCGAGCGGGGTCGCCTGCTCGGTGACGAATTCCACCCCGGGCTGTGCCTTGCTCATCATCTGCTTGAACCAGCTCGCTGACGATTGACCATACTCGAAATTGGGATACACAAGCGCCCAGCGTTTCTTCTTCACTGCCAGAGCATCCGGCAGCAGCATGGCGACCTGCATGTAGGTCGAGGCACGCAGACGGAACGTGTATCTGTTGCCGTCCTGCCAGGTGATCTTGTCGGTCAAGGGCTCGGCGGCGAGGAAGAACACCTTCTCCTTGCCGGCGAACTCGGTAACGGCCAAACCGATGTTGGAGAGAAAGGTGCCGGCAAGGATGTGCGTTCCCTCGCGGGTGACGAGCTCGTTCGCAACGCGCACGGCATCGCCCGGCGTACCGCCGTCGTCGCGCGAGATCACTTCGAGCTTCTTGCCGAGCACGCCGCCTTTCCCGTTGATCTCATCGACTGCCATCTCCCAGCCGCGCTTGTACGGCTCCAGGAACGCGGGCTGCGCCTTGTAGCTGTTGAGCTCGCCGATCTTGATGGTGTCCTGCGCGCTGGCGGGCGTGCCGAGGTGGGCGAAAGCGACGACAAGCGCGCCCGTGCACGAGAGCTCGAATCTGCCGATCATTTTGATGCTCCAGTTCAGTCGGTTTTGCTGATCTTAGCCATGGCCCCGCCGGAACGCCACTGAGGCGCCGCGCTCTCAGCTGCCGAGGATGGCCTTGGCCGCGTTCCCGACCGCCTCCACATCATCCCCCGCGTCGAGAAAGGCGACGATACGGCACGGACAGCCTTCCAGGCCTTCATAGCGCCAGGGGAAGGCGCCGATCAGGGCACGGCGGTTGAGCATGAGCTCGATGTCGCCGCCCAGATTCTCCGCATGCAGCAGCCCTTCCTGAAAGGCCCAGCTGTGGAAGGGGAACACGTCGGCCACGACGCGGCGGCCTGATTTCTTATGCGTGTACTCGAACGTGCCGAAGAGCTCGGCGGGCGTCTTGCCGTGCAGCTTGGTGAACTGTGCCGCGAGGTCGGGCCGCATGGTGCGGATGGAGGTATTCATCGCGTGATCGCAGGAGCCCGTGTCCATGCCCCACCATTTGATCCTCTTGCGAAACATCCATTGCAGACAGTCGAGGTTGGGCCCGGGGTGAAAGCAGAAATATTTCACCAGATCCTGCTGCGGGCGGCCTTCATAGTGGCGATGCCAGCCCGTGTGCAGGATGAGGATGTCGCCTTCGCGGATATCGGCGCCGGCGCTCTCGATGATCTCGGGTGTGATCACGGCCCAATCCAACATCTTGCGCGAGATGTCGACCACCACCCCGCGATTGACCAGATAATCGAGCGGGAGCGAGGCCATGTCGCCCTGGCGGTTGTCGGTTGCGTGCATGGCCCCGTCGAAATGGGTGCCGACGTGGAGCGCCGTGTCGATCCGCTGAGCGACGATCATCTGGGTCTGCAGGTTCTGCGCGTAGTACATCTTGTTGCCGGCATATCCGACCCATCCCGGAGTATGCACATTCATCACGTGGCTCATGTCGATGATCTTCATCGCTCCACCCTCTCAGCATGCAGTGTAGAGCGCCCCTAGGCCGCGGTCGCAGTCGCGGCGGCGGGTTGCTTGTACTCCGCAAGCCGCGGCAGCACCTCTTTTGCGAACAGGGTGAGATTGTCGAGCGTGTCGGCGTGCGACATGGGCCCGGCATGCCCCATCATCAGGAGATTACCCATCCCCCCGCAGTATTCGCAGAACTCGACAAGTTGCGCGTAGACCTGATCGGGCGTGCCGCAGAACAGAATTCCGGCTTCGATCAGCTCCGGCACGCTCGCGGTGCGCATGTCGATGGCGCGGCCGTTCTTGGTGAAGCTTCGCGGCGGCGTCTCGCCGCGCAGCATCCGCGCATTATCCTCGACCGAGAGATATCCGGGAGGGTTGCGGAAGGGCGGATAGACGATGGAGCTCGTGCGCGGATAGCTCGCGAGCAGCTCGCCGCGGGCCAGTGCCTCGCGTTCGCTCGATGCAACCGCCACCAGAGCGAGATAGGCGAAGCGGTCTGCAGAGGGCGCCGGTCGCCCTTTCGACATGAAGCCTTCGCGATAGGCATCAAACAGCGGGCGCGTGTTGTAGCCGGTCCCGAGCGTCGCCATCACGTAGCCGCGCTCGCCCAGCACCCGCGCGTTGCTCCTCGTCCCGGTCGTGCTCCAGATCGGCGGATGCGGCTGCTGCCAGGGCCGTGGCCAGATATTCACCTGGCGATAATGGAAATGCTCGCTCTCCCAGTTGAACGGGCCGTCGTGGGTGGTCATCGCCTTGAGAATGAAGTCGTGCGCTTCCCAGAACCGGTCCATGACGCCGACCGGATTCTGGTTGGAGGCGGCGAACTCATACGGCACGCCCTTGATGAAGCCCATGTCGAGCCGCCCGCGGGAGATGACGTCAATGTTGGAGAGCTCCTCGGCGATCCGCAGCGGATCAGGCCGGTGCCCAATCGGATAGCCGAGCACAAGGAGCCGCGCGCGCTTGGTCTGCCGCGCCAAAACCGAGAGACCAACGATGACGGTTGACGACATGCAGGTCGCGGTCTGGTGATGCTCATTGAGCATGATGTCGTAGCCGATCTCGTCCGCGAGCAGCCATTCGTCGTAGTAGCGGTGCAGCAGATCCGCCGCGATCCTGGGATCGCACTTGCGGTTGGGCAGGTTTACCCGCAGCGAGCCGCCGTGGTCCTTCCATGCGTCGGGATAGGGCTGCTCGGTGAAGTGGTACACTCTCATGGGCGGGACATTGTTTTTGCAGGGGCGGGTTTGAAACCCGCCCCTACGGGATCCAACGCATCAACGTTGCTATCACTTGCCCGCCACGAAGGCGAAGATTTTTTCCGCAAATTCGGCAGGCTGCTCGACATGCGGGAAATGGCCCGCCCGCTCGATCCGCTCAAAACGCGCGCCGGGAATGGCCTGGCCATAAGCTTTGCCATAGTCCTCGCTCAGCACTCTGTCGTGCGTTCCCCATAGGAGCAGCGTGGGGACGCGAATGCGATGCAGCCGTCCCTTGAGCTTGGGGTCGTGCATGTAGGGGGACCAGCCGTAACGCGCAGTGGCTTCGCGGTTGCGGGCGGCATGGCGCACCGCCACGTCGGGCATGGTCTTGTAATCGCGCTTGCCCGCATCCGGGTCGCAGTAGGCGATCTCAAGAAAATCGGCCTCGTTCATGGCAAAGACGTCGGCGATGTCGCGGTGCTCGCGACTGCCGACCTTGATGCCGACCGGATTGCCGAGGATGAGATGGGAGATGCGCGCCGTCGATTTGATCGCGATCTCGGCGGCGATCCAGCCGCCGAACGAGACGCCGACCAGCACGACATCCCCAAGATCGAGCTGGTCCAGAAAGTCGAGATAGAAATAGGCAAGATCGTCGATGTGGTCAAAGGACCTCGGCGCTTCCGAGGCGCCGAACCCGGGATGGGTCGGCGCAAGGACGCGCATGCGCGAGGATAGCCGCTCGATCACCGGCGCGTCGGGATCGATGCCGATGCCGGGATGCAGAAACAGCAACGGCCTGCCTTGCCCGCGCTCGATCAGCTCGATGCGGATCCCGTTCACGCCGATTGTGTGTGTCACAAAACTCCCCCGCCACTTCACCGACCCGTACGCGATCATCTGTCCCGGCATGCAGGCGCGGGACTATAGTAGCGCAAGAGCTTTCAAGTCAGCAGCTGGATCCCTCCTCCCCTCCCGGAATCAGGAGTTTCAGGGGTTGGAATCGCCGGCATCGATGCCGGTCTCCAGACTGCTTGCGATGTACGGCCGGAGCTCTTTTTCGAGGGCGCGCAGAGTTTCGAGCAGACGCGGGCTATGCAGAATAGCCTTTTTGCCGTCGGGACCCTCATCGGGGAATTCGTTGAAATAGCGCTTCCCATCGAGCATCGACCGTCTCCCTGAAACTGTGTCCCCCATGCGCACTCGAATCGCTTTGCATAGTGAATCAATCCGCGGTTGTTCCCGCAACAACCTCCCTGAAAACAGAAAAATGATGTTGCCGTGCTGCAACACATGCTGGCGCGCGGCTAATTTGCAGCGCCAGTGTAGGGATGCCCCGCGTGCGAATGATTATCGAGAGGAAGCACCGGCTTAGCGGCGAATTATTTACCGCGCGCGAAGGGAAAGCGCGTCCCCAAACTTATGCACAGCGGTTGTGCATACTTTGCGTGAGAGTGCCCGAATTCACCGTCATGGCCGGGACGGGCACCCCGCTGCGCGCCGGTGCAGCGGGCCCCGGTTGTCCCGGCCATCCACGTCTTCATCCGCGCCCAAGGCGTGGGATGCCCGCGACAAGCGCTACAAGCGCGGGCAGGACGACGGAAAGTCAAGCCGGCATGATGGTCCCGCGGCACTCGCCGAAGCCGATGCTGATGAAGCCTTCGCGGCGGCAGTGGGCGCGCAGAATCACGGTGTCGCCATCCTCCAGGAAGCGCCGCGCCTCGCCTGAAGGAAGGTCGACAGCGCGCTGGCCGGCCGACGAGATCTCGAGCAGGCTGCCGAGGCCTTCCGGCTCGGGGCCCGACACCGTGCCGGTACCGAACAGGTCCCCGGGCCGCAGGTTGCAGCCGCCGCAACTGTGATGCGCGACCAGCTGCGCCACGGTCCAGTAGAGATGGCGTGCATTGCTGGCCGTGAGACGATGCGGAGGAAGCTGCATTTTCTCCATGGCCGGGGTCGCGAGATACACCTCGAGCGCGATGTCGAACGCCCCGGTCGTCTGGTCCGTGCGATCGAAGAGATAGGGGAGGGGTTGCGGATCGCCTTCGGGCCGGCTTGGCTGCGCGATGCGGAACGGCGCCAGCGCCTCGGGCGTGACCACCCAGGAAGATGCGGTGGTGGCGAAGCTCTTGCCCAGGAACGGGCCGAGCGGCTGATATTCCCAGGCCTGGATATCCCGCGCCGACCAGTCATTGAGCAGGCAAAAGCCGGCGATGTGCTCTGCCGCCGCGCTCACCGGGATGGGCGTGCCGAGCGCATTGCCCGGCCCGATCCACACCCCGAGCTCGAGCTCGAAATCGAGATTGCGCGAGGGCCCGAAGCTCGGTACCGGCTCGGCCGCTGGTTTGCGCTGCCCGCGGGGACGGCGCACCGGCGTGCCCGAGACGACCACCGACGATGCACGCCCGTGGTAGCCAACGGGCACATATTTGTAGTTGGGCAAGAGCGGGTTGTCCGGGCGCAGCAGCTTGCCGGCATTGGTGGCGTGATGAATGCCGGCAAAGAAGTCGGTGTAGTCTCCGACCATGGCCGGCAGCGCGTGCTGACAATCCGCAGCGCGGTAGAGGAGCTGCGCTTGCCGCCCTTCGATCGCGCCGCTGTTGCTCGCGTCGAGAAGATCGCCCACGGCGTGTCGCAGGGCGCGGCGGCTCTCGCGGGGAAGCGCGAACAACGCGTTGAGAGTCCCGCCGCTTGCGGCTTGCGCCGCGTCGGCCGCAAGGCCGCTGAGCAGCCCAAGCTTCAGCGCAGCCGGGAGATCGAAGATGCTCTCTCCGATGGCGTTCCCGCCACGCGGTTTCCCGCCCGCAGGCGAGAACACCCCAAGCGGCAAATTCTGAATGGGAAATTCCGCGTGTCCATTCGCCGATGCAACCGAGCTGCGCCGCTCCGGCGCATGGGTGCGATCGATGTCGTTCATCGATCAGGGATGCCCGCTTGGATCGAAGTGCTTGCGGAGGCCCCGCCAGCAGTCGGTGTAGTCGTCATGCCGCTCCTTGATCTCGGCCGCGTATCTGGTCAGCCGCTGCGGATATTTGGTCTCGAACATGAACGCCATGGTGTTGGCGAGCTTCACCGGCTTGAGCTCGGACCTGCTCGCAGCCTCGAATGCCTGCTCGTCCGGACCATGCGCCAGCATGCAGTTGTGCAGCGAGATGCCGCCGGGCACGAAGCCTTCCGGCTTGGCGTCGTAAACGCCGTACACGAGACCCATGAACTCCGACATGAGATTGCGATGGTACCAGGGCGGACGGAAGGTATCCTCGGCCACGGCCCAGCGTTCCGGGAATATCAAGAAGTCCACGTTGGCGGTTCCCGGTGTCTCCGAGGGTGCGCTCAGCACCGTGAAGATCGAGGGATCGGGATGATCGAACAGGAGCGCGCCCACCGGCGAGAAGCGCCGCAGGTCGTATTTGTAAGGCGCGTAGTTGCCGTGCCAGGCGACGACGTCGAGCGGCGACTGATCGATATCGCTCGCATAGAGCTCGCCGCCCCATTTCATGAACAGGGTCGAGCGCGCCTCAACGTCCTCATAGGCGGCGACCGGGGTGAGAAAGTCGCGCGCATTGGCGAGGCAGTTGGCGCCGATCGGACCGCGGTAGGGCAGGGTGAAGGCGCCGCCGTAATTCTCGCACACATAGGCGCGCGCAGGCCCGTCCACGAGCTCGACCCGGAAGATCATGCCGCGCTGGATGACGCAGATCTCCCCGGGCTCGATCTCGATCACTCCGAGCTCGGTGCACAATCGCAGCTTGCCCGCCTGCGCGACGATGAGGAATTCGCCGTCGGCGTTGCAGAAATATTCGCTGCGCATCGATGCCGTGAGCACGAGCACATGCGCGGCCATGCCGGTGCGGGTCTCGGCATCGCCCGCGGTGGTCATGGTGCGCAGCCCCTGCACGAACGTGACGTTCTCCTCCGGGATGGGAATAGGTCCCCACCGCATCTGAGCGATGGGAAGGGTGCTTTCGAGCCGCGCTTCGGGTGCGGTGCGGATGAGGTTCTTATCCACGCGCCGGAAGCGGCCAGAATGTTTCACGCTCGGGCGGATGCGGTATAGCCAGGAGCGTTGATTGCTGCCCTGCGGGGCGGTAAAGGGCGAACCGGAAAGCTGCTCGGCATAGAGCCCGTAGCGCACCCGCTGCGGCGAGTTGCGTCCGACCGGCAGCGCGCCGGCAAGCGCCTCGGTTTCGAACGAATTGCCGAACCCCGACATGTAGCCTGAGGCGTGAGTGGCGGGTGCAGGATCGGCCTTCTGGAACTGCGCTCTATCCTGAATGTTCATGGCCGATGCTCCCGGGGCTGATGACCGGGAACATTCTAGCGCATGCCGGGCTGCGATATAGGGGCGGGTTCAAACCCGCCCCTACGCAGGTGAAGGTTCCGGTGCGGCTGATCAGAAGCTCACGGAATCCTTGATCGCGGCAGCGGTGTCGGCGGGCACCAGCTTGCGCCCGGCGAAGTCCTCCCAGCTCTTGAACTTCGATTTGGCGCGTGCCTCCACAATCGCCTTCGACTGCGCGGGCGTGATCTTCGGCAGCTTGCCGATATCCATTTCGCTTGCGCTGTTGAGATTGGTCTTCGCGGTGACCGCGGTGGTCGTCGCCCCGGTGGTCGAAGCCTTGGGTGCAGTGAGCTTCGGCGCCGGAACGGTCGAGGGCTTGTTGTCCTGAGCGAAGCCAGGGGCCGACAGGAGCGCGAGCATGAACGCGCCCAGGAGAACGCGATGGGTAGACATGGGTATGAGTTCCTCTCTGGAAGAGCCCGTTTAGCTCCCGAGCTGACGCTCGGAGGATCAACGGGCCTTGCATCTCTCAGTCATGGAACGGCGGTGTTGCCGGCCGACTGATTGCACTCTTCCTACCGCAGCGATCTGGAACGGCGCATGGCTGAGGCGTTCATGCGGCGTTCAGCGGCTGCGCACATTTACGACACAAACATTTCATGCCACGTGGCGCAGCGGCACATCGCGGCGGTAGCGGCGCACCCGGTCCTCATCGACCTCGATGCCGAGACCGGGAGCATCGGAGACTTCCACGTGCCCGCCGGCGATGCGGATGGGACGCGCAGTCACGTCGTCCGCAAGCCCCTCGTTGGACAGCGTGAGGCCCCAGGCGATCTGCGGCAGCGCTGCGGCAATATGCACAGCGGCGGCGCAGGCGATGCTCGACTCGCCGGTCTTGGCGGCGACATTGACCTTGAGCCCGAGCTCTTCGCACAGCCTTCCTGCCTCCATGACCGCGCGCATGCTGCCGAGCTTGATGGTTTTGAGGCTCGCCCCGCGCGCGGCACCCTGCGCATGGAAGCGCCGGAGATCGTCCAGCGAATGGATGCTTTCGTCGGCGCCGATCGCCGTCACGCCGCCTTCGGCGGCAGCCTTGGCTACGGTCGCCATCCCGGCGATGTCCTCCGCCGCCACCGGCTGCTCGAAGAAGTCGAGGCGTGAGCCCGCGAGCGCGCGCAGGTATTGCACCGCCTCGTGCGTGCTCCAGCCCTGGTTGGCATCGGCGGAAATCAGCGCGCCGGATCCGAGCAGCGCGCAGATGCGGCGCGTGCGCTCGGCATCTACGAGCGGCTTGTCGATGCCGACCTTGATCTTGAACGCGATATAGCCCTGCGCCTTTTTGCTCTCCGCCTCGCGCAGGTCGGAGGCAAGCTCGCCGGTGCCGATGACGCCGAGAATGGGCATGCGGCTTCGCTGCTTGCCGCCGAGGAACGCATGGGCCGGCGCGCCGGTCGCGCGGCCGACAAGGTCGTGCAGCGCCATCTCGATTGCGGCCTTGGCTGAGGTGTTGGCGTACATGCGCTCCCGCATGGCCGTCACGGTGCCCGCGATATCGTGCGCCGGGCGGCCTTCCACTGCCGGCGCAAGATAAGCGACCGCCGCCATCATGCTCTCGACCGTCTCGCCGGTCATGGTGGGAGCGGATGCGGCCTCGCCCCAGCCGATAGTGCCGTTGTCTGCTTCCATGCGCACGAGCACGTTGTCCGCGGTCCTGATCTCGACACCCGCCATGACCACCGGCTTCTTCATCGGGATGCTGACCGCAATCGGCTCCAGCCGCTTGATTTTCATCTTCTGATTCTCACCCTATTTCACGCGGTTCATGGTGTAGCAGGTGGCCACGATTGAGTGCGTGGGGCCGTTTCCGTTCTGCAGATAGCATTTCTCCATCTGGTCGGCCGAAAGCAGCGTGATCTGAAAATAGCCGTCCGGATCGGCCCCGACGACGGTCTCGTTGTCTCCCGAGATGGCCCACGCGAACGGCTCCTTGGTGTCGGCGGTCGTGGAGGACGAATGACCCCAGGCGACACGGCCGTCCTGACCCTCGACCACGTGGGTGGCCTCGATTTCATGCACCCGCGGAGGCTCCGCCGTGGTCTGGCTGCCGGGATGATGCGGATTGTTGCCGAACACGACCGCCTTGCCCTTTCCCGTCCACGTCCCCCTCAAATCGGGAATGGCGTCCTGTGCCTGGGCGGTGGCAAGAGCGGCGCCGAGGAGCGCCGACACCAGAACCAGATGCCTCATGATTTCTCTCCAGTGATGAAAACCCGGACCGAGCTTGCCCGGGAATGACCTCCGCCGCAAACGCGACACGCGTTGTCCGAAACGACGACGTCACTCCACCTTGATGCCCGCGTCCTTCACGATCGGCCACCATTTTGCGATCTCGGCCCGCTGCAGGGCGGCGAGCGCCTCGGGCGTCTGCTCCTCGCGCGGCGCGATCTCGTTGCCGGTCTGGGCAAGCCGCTGGCGCACCGCCGGGTCGGCCAGGGCCTCCACCGCCGCCGCGTTGAGCCGCGCGATCACGTCATGCGGCGTGTCCTTGGGCGCCCAGAGCGCAAACCACGGCGAGGCGTAGAACCCGGGCAGTCCCGCTTCGTCCACGGTCGGAATATCAGGGGCTGCTTGCAGACGCTTCCTGGACATGACCGCGTAAGCCTTGATCGTGCCGGCACGCACGTGCTCCAGCGCGATGTTGGGCGCGACCGCCATGAGATCGATGTGTCCGGCGATCATGTCCTGCATCGCCTGCCCCGCGCTGCGATAGGTCACGAACTCAAAGCGGGTGCCGGTCTGCTTTTGGAAGAGGATGCCCGCGAGATGCGCGGGGCTGCCTGGGCCGATGTGCCCCAGCGACGCCTTGTCCGGGTTGGCCTTGAGCCATGCGATCAGTCCCACAAGGTCGTCCGCCGGCATGCTCTTTCTGGCCAGGATCAGCTGCGGCGTATGCGCGATGAGCGCAACCGGTGCGAAACCCGCGACCACGTCGTAGGGCAGCGTGTAGATCGCGGCGTTGAGCACGTGGGTGGAGAAGGAGAGGCTCAAGGCGAGCGTGTAGCCGTCGGGCTTGGCGCGGGCGACCCGCCCGGTACCGATGGTGCCGCTGGCGCCGGGGACGTTGTCGATGATCAGCGGCTCGCCGAGCGAGCTGTGCATCCGTTCGGTCACGATCCGCGCGACCACGTCCTGCGGCCCGCCCGCGCCGGTGGGCACGATCACGGTGATCGGATGCGACGGATAGCCCTGAGCGCCCGCAATCCGCACGAGCACCGGCGCGGCCGCGGCGATTGAAACCGCCTTTCGTAGAAATGCTCGACGCTGCAGGATCATCGGAGTCGGCATACAATTAAAACTTCGGGAAGAGTTGCTGGTCGGCAAGCCAGCGCGACATCTTCGGCCCGCGCTTGGTGCGGGGCGCCTTGCGGAACCCTTCGTCGTGGCGCTCCTTGTTCGGCCACACATGGCTGGCCGTCACCGCCATGCGCACGCGAATGCCCTCCTTCGTGACGTTGAACACCATCAGGTCCTGCGCCAGCGCCAGCGGCCCGTCATAGGCCTTGCGGATGTCGCGCTCGATCTCCGCGCCCGTGTCGAAGTCGTTGAAGAAGTGATAGACCACCGCGAGGCGCGGCTTCACGCGCGCCAGCACCTGCCCCGCCTCCTCCGGCGCGCTGTGAATCACGGTGCCGACCCCGCGCGCGGTCCGCTCATCGTAACCCGAGCGCTCGGTCAGCTGCTTCACCGTGTTGAAGCATTCGTGGATCAACAGGTCCGCTCCCTGCGCATTGTCGATGAAGAACCGGCTCGGCGTGGTGTCGCCCGAGAACACGAACGTGAGCCCGTTCCACTCCAGACGATAGCTCACCGGGCCGTCGTAGATGTGGATCGCGGGGAAGCTCCTGATCACGACGCCGTTTGTCTCATACACCACGCCGGTCTTGCTGTAGTCGAACTCGTGCACTTCCACTTCCGCCCCGGCGTCGGGGAGGATGCCAAGCCGCGTGTCCATGTCCCAGGCAAGCGACTCCATCTGCCGGCGTACGAAATGCGCGATGCCGTATTTCGCCTCGGGGCCGGACGGGCCATAAACGACGAGCGGCTTCACTCGTCCGCCGGTCCAGCCCCCGACCCACACCTGCGCGAAGTCGCCCACATGGTCGGCATGCAGGTGGGTGGCGAAATAGGCGGTGACGTCCTGATGCGGGATCTCGAGCGCGGTGAAATTGCTCTGCGAGCCCGCGCCAAAATCCATGATGAACTTGTCGCCGTTGCCGAGCTCGATCAACCATGAGCAGTTGGCCTGCGCCCGGCGCACGAACGGCCGCCCGGTGCCGAGCGCAATGACCCGCATCTCGTTGGCAGCCAGCGGCTCGGTGTTGGGGAAATAATGGTCGCGTACCATGGCGCGATGATATCAGATGCTCGTCATGCCCGCGCTTGTCGCAAGCGTCGAAGGCGTCATCGTCCGCGCCTGCGGACGATCCAGTAATCACAGAAAGTCGGACTTGGCACGGCTTTACCTCAACCCGGCATGCGGGGATTATTGGATGCCCTGCTTGAAGCGGGGCATGACAACCCGAGAGATTGCCGATCGAGAATTAAGTTAGCGCACATGGACCGAGCCCGGCCATGACGGTTAGAAATATGCCTGCGCGGGGCCGACCGGAGGCTCCCATTCGCAGTCGCTCCACGGCCCGTTGCCGCTGTCCCTGATGTAGGCGATGCGCCCTTGCCGGGTCGGCTGCAGGCGTCCGGAGAAGAGGCCTTGCAGCCAGTCCAGCGCATAGTCGTGCACGTCAAGCCCGCCGAGATTTCCGATCGACCACAGCGGATGATACTGGTTCTCGAACACCCACAGCTCCTTATGCGTGGTGAGCTCGTGGTAGGCGGCGATCGCGTCCTCGAGCGGGCAGAGCGGATCGAACTCGCCGGTGATCAGCAGGGTCGGGCAGGCGATGGTACCGAGGTGGCCGCGCACGGTCATCCCGGCGGCAACCTCCGCGTCGAACGCGTCCTCGTCCTCATAGCCCGCCATGTACATGAACATCTGTTTGAAGCGCGGGGAGGACTGGGAGAAGATCGTGTTGTTCGGGTTGAAGCAGGCGACCGCGCTCACGACTGCGGCGACGCGCCGGTCGTAGCTCGCAAGCCGCAGCGACCAGTAGCTGCCCATGCTGATGCCGTAGATCGCGATCCGGTCCGCCTCCACCTCGGGACGTTTGGCCAGGTAGGAGATCACCGCCGCGCCCGCGCGCTCGTAGTTGTCCTTCACTGCGCGGATCTTCTGCATGTTGGAATTACCCTGGCCGGGGCCGTCCATCGCCAGCACGTGGACCCCGCGCGCCCTGGCGATGTTGTGCGCGGCCTTGGGAAACACCTCCTTGGTCTGGTCCATCCCGGGCACATAGATGACGACCGGCGCCTTGCGGCAGTCGGGGAGAAGATGCAGCAGGCAGGAGATGGTCTTGCCGTCGTCGAACGGCACTTCCACGCGCTCGATCGGGTAATCCGCGACTTCGCTGCGCCGATCCACCATCTCGTTGAGCTTGTTGCAGAGGCGGATCTTGACGGGATGGTCGTCGAAAAAGATCGGGTGCTGCGCCATGCGGTAAGCCTCGATGGCATGATCGAAATGGGCGGTCGCGGTGGCATTGGCGCCCTGCTTCTGCGCGAGCCTCGCAAGCGCCTCGTGCCGCTCCGCCGCTTCCCGCCACACCTTCGGCAGCATGCGATAATTGCGCGCGCGCTTGCCGGCGGGCACTTCCAGGTCGTCGCGTTCGAAATTCTGCACCCGGCCGCGCATGTTCAGGGCGAGGTCCAGCATCCATTGCTGATTGTCGCGCTGCGTCCGAAGCTTTCTCATGCCGCCTTTCTCCGTTTCCGCCCGCCTCCTCGAAATGGCTCACACTACCGCGTCAGAAATCGCCGTGTCATTCCGGGGCCGCGAGCATAGCGAGCGGAGCCCGGAATCCATAACCACAGGCGCTGCGGTTGTGACGAGACCTGGATGCGCTTGTTGCCCTGGGTCCCGGATCTTCGCTCGCCGGAGCAAGCTCCGGCTCGCTCGTCCGGGACACGCGGTGTCATTGCATCATGGGGGGAGAGGGGATCGCCGATGTCGCGCGATGTGCTCCATCCGGGCTAGAGTGGCGCAGCCGATTCGCGCCATCCCATGAGCCTGCTCAGCAAACAAACATCTGCCGCGGAAACCGCGCCGCGAGTGGCGCTTCCCGAGATCGTCGGCCGTCTGTTCACCGGCCACGCTGCGCCGGTGCTTGCCCGCTTTCCCGCGGGCTGCATCGATCTGGTGGTGACGTCGCCGCCCTACTGGACGGCGGTGGAATACGATCGGGCTGCCAATCCCTGGAGCTCGTATGAGGCTTATCTTGCCGACATGCTGTCGGTGTGGACGCAATGCGCGCGGGTGCTGCGCCCGAACGGCAAGCTGTGCATCAACGCACCAATCATGCCGATCCCGAAGGAGATGATCGCCCAGCACACCCGGCATCTCAAGAACATTGCCTTCGACCTGGAGCACGCGATCCTCCGCCAGACGGAGCTGCAGCGCTACGCTCTGTTCGTCTGGCAGAAGCAGACGTCCAAGATGATGTTCGGCAGCTATCCCTATCCCGGCAACATCATCGAGAATAACACGATCGAGTTCATCAACGTGTACGTGAAGCCGGGCAAGCCGCCGAAATTCCGCGCGCAGGTGAAGGACGCGAATACCATCAGCCGCGCCGAATGGCTCGATCTCACCCAGCAGGTCTGGTTCATGTATCCCCACGACGTGAAGCGCGGGGGCGATCACCCGGCGCCGTTCCCGGAAAAGCTGCCGGCCCGGCTGATGCGACTTTACACCCACGGCGCCGCGGCCAACTTTCCCGGCGAGATCGTGCTCGATCCCTTTGCCGGCACCGGTACGACCTGCCTCGTCGCGAGGCAGATGCGCCGCCGCTATGTCGGCATCGACATCAACCCGCGCTACGTGCAGATGGCGCAGGATCGTCTGCGCGAGGCGCCCGGACCTTCCCCGCTGCTCGTCGTCGGCCGGCCCAAATATCCGGGGCGCGATGAGCTCAACGCCATCGCCGGGGCGCAAGCCGGCAGCAACGGCAAGGCCGCGCAAGCCAAGCACAAACGCAAAACCTACGGGCGCAGGGTACGCATGAAAAAGGTGGACGAGCTCCCGATACTGTAGCCTCGGGTTCGTTTGGCCAAAATGCGTTCTCCTCCGTCGCGCTGTGTCGGGCTCGTCTGGCCAAGCGGCGCGCTGTTCATGTTCAAACGTTGTTTTCACTATGGTTTTGCCGTTGGCTTCGTTTGCGGAAATTGGCTTCGTTTGCGGAAAACGTCAAAAAACGGTTACGCAATCGAACCAAGACAGCCGCCAGTGGAGTGACCGCCGCAATCGTTGATGTCGGCGCAAGCGGCACCCGCTCGGCCGACCAGCGCCCGATTCGGAAGGACAACTTCCGAGAGAGTCAAATCGGGGCTCCCTGTAAACAACAGGAAATTTACAGGGATTTTTCTCTCGCAAGTTGAACCAGCAAAATCACGTGCTTCTGCAAGCATCCTCTCTCCAGGGTTTACATCCGGAATAGCGGGCTCGTCGCGGATCGCCCATGACAGTCACCCTCATCCCGCCGCGCCGAGAACAAAGCCCGGCGCAGTAACCCGCGCCGGGCTCTGAACACGCTGCCTGAAGAATGCAGCTTTTATACATGAGTCGCGCTTACATTGTCAAGCGAATTTTCTCTCAAAATTTTGTTTCAACATTTGTTTCAGCAAAGTTTGGTTCGCGCATCAGCGCGTAGGCTGCATCGCTGTTGATGAACTTCCGCGTCAGCGTCCACAGCCCCATGTAGTCGGCGACCTCAGGCCTTGCTCCTCACTTGAAACCCTGTTGCTTCGCCGGGCGCGAGCGCGATCTTACGGCGACCTGGGTCACAATGCTCCACGCCGTCCCTGCGGGTGCGACACGGCGAATCGACCGCCCCACGGGTTATGGAATGACCTGAGGCTTGAATTCAGGCCAGAATTACAATATTTTGGCCAGGACGGAGGAGATTAGCAGGCTGGCGATGGCGACGTGGCAAATCCAAGACGCAAAAAATCACCTGAGCCAAGTGATTGAGCGTGCTCGCACCGAAGGACCACAGACGATCACGCGCCATGGCAGGGAGCGGGCCGTCGTGCTTTCGATCGAGGAGTACCGTGCCCTGGCGGCGCACAAGCCGGACTTCAAAGCGTATTTGCTTGGCGGCCCTAAGGTTGATGATTTTACCATCGAGCGCGACCGGGATACGGGCCGCGCCGTTGAGCTTTGATTGTGCCTGCGGGTTATCTTCTGGACACGAACATCATCTCGGAAACCCGTAAGGCGCGTGCCGACAGCGGCGTGATGGCTTTCCTGTCGGCCGCTGAAGAAGCCGGCTTATTTCTGAGTGTGCTGACGATCGGAGAGTTGCGCAAAGGCGTCGCGGCGAAGCGACGGACTGACCGCGACGCCGCCGATCGGCTTGGCGCATGGGTGGATGGCATCGAGACCACTTTCGCCGATCGCGTGCTTCCGCTCGATGCAGTCGCGGCGCGACGCTGGGGCGAACTCTCAGCCGGTCGGAGTCTTCCCGTGATCGATACCCTGATCGCCGCGACGGCAATCCGTCACGGGCTGACCTTGGTGACGCGCAACACCCGCGATGTGCAGGCAACGGGTGTAGCGGTCGTCGATCCTTGGCAAGTTCGCTGAACCAGGCGTGGTTGTGGCGTTGGGCAAAGAAAAAGAACAACGCTTGCACCTAAGTAATAAGGAGAAGAACAACGCCACCAACCGTTGCGGTTACACCCGTCATGAGCGGCGTATCAATGCGCTCGCGTTTGGAGAGCGCAAAGCTGAGCAGCAGCGTGACCAGCGGATATGTTGCGACCAGGGGAGAAACGAGGGTCACAGGTCCGCAACCAAGAGCGGCGTACATCGAAAGAACGGCGGAGCCGTTGCACAGTCCAACTGCTGCGAACCATAGAGCGCCGCGACGGTCCAATCTTTGCTCGAGCGCGCGGCCCGCCACCAGCGCGGCCAGGATGAGTACCATTGACGAGACCGTATAGCCGATAACAACCGCGGCAATCGGATTGTGCCAGCGTTCCAGACCCAGCTTGATCACGGGCTGGACGAAGCCACGAATGGCGGACGCGCCGAGCGGCAAAACCAGGAGCCAAAGCCGCCTTGCAGTGAAAGTTCTCCTTTGTCCGCTGTACATCAACACGACGCCGGCAGCGATCGCGGCAATGCCGGAGAGCTGCAAAAAGCGAAGGTGCTCCCCGAGCAGCATCACCGCCAGCAGCACGGCGAAGAGCGGCGCCAATCCGCTGACCGCACCAGCAATGTTCGGTCCCATCAGGCGGTTAGACTCGAAATTCAATAGCGCGACGGCCGCGGGAAAGAGCAGTCCAATAACGGCGAACAGACCGGCCGCGATCAAATCCACTTCCGTGGGATGGATGGAGAAAGGCGCGAGGCACCAGAACAGCAGCGTCGAGGTCGGAATGCTGAAGGCAGCGCCGAGCGGGGGCGGCATCCAGCGCAACGCGAATTGGGTTAGCATAAAGCCCGCGCCAAAACCGAAGGTTGAGAAGAGCGCCAAAGCGACGGCGAGCGGGCTGTTTACCAACGATCCCTCGGCTCGTTTTGCAGGGGTCGGCCGGGAAAACTATCCGCCGGGCCGCTTGATAAGTCCAATGCATTTATGGTCTTATATTCGATGCAGCATGTGCATCATGAAGTCATGAAGGTAAACGTCGACCAGCTGCGCACCTTCGTGACTGTCGTGGAGTCGGGCGGCATCCACCGGGCGGTCGCGCGATTACATTTGAGTCAGCCCGCTGCGTCGAGGCAGATCAACGCGCTCGAAGCCGCTCTCGGGGTGCCCTTATTTGACCGGATCGGTCGCCGCCTCAAGCTCACCGCGGAGGGCGAAGGCTTGCTTCGGCTCAGCCGCCGCCTGCTGGGAGAAGTCGAGACCTTCAATGAGCGGGCTGGCGCGCTTAAAAAGGGCGAGACCGGCATTCTTCGCGTCGCGGCCACGCCGCAGGTCATTGAAAATACCCTTTCGAGCTTCCTCGGCCACTATCGGCGCCGGTACCCGGGCATCGAGGTTCAATTGGTCGAGGAAGGTGGGGTCGCGATGCCCCGTCGCCTCGAGCTCGGCGATGTGCACCTCGCTCTCATGGCGGTGGATGATGACCGGTTTCGGATTCGGCTGCTCTATCCCGTGCGGGGCGTCGCGGTTGTTCCGCATGAGCATAGGTTCAGCCGCCGCCGCGCGATCGAGGTCGCAGAGCTCGCCGACGAGCCGCTTCTGCTTCTCCGTAACGAATTTGCTTCGCGTGACTGGTTCGAGACGGCATGCCGGGTTACGCGCATTCGGCCACGCGTGCTCCTTGAGAGCGGTGCTCCGCACACGGCCATCGCCTTGGCGGGTGCCGGCTATGGTATAGCGGTGGTTCCTTCCACGGTCATCATCCCGCCCGGTCACGTTCGCGGCGTTCCACTCCTACAGCGCGGCGCAGCTGTCGGCCGCTGGCTGCGGATCGCGTGGCAACCTGAGCGGTTCTTGTCGGTTTATGCCGAGCAATTCATCGACGAGCTCTGGAGGCATTGCCAGCGAGCCTACCCCGGTCGGGAAATTAACCGGCGCGCTGTAGCGTTGCCGCGACCAAGGGAGCCACTGCTCAAAGCGGGCTGATACGTTCTCATTGAACGAAAGCAGCTCGTGGTAATTGCCAATCAGTCCCTATCAATGATGTCAATCTTGGCGGGAATGTCATCGCGGCCGTGATAAGATGTAGTTGGATGCTTCCGTCCGACTTCCGCTCCTGATGGCAGATAAGAGCGGTGTGCCTTCATCGACCTCCCTGTCCGTCCGTCGCTGCGGAGTCTCGTGGTCTCAGCTTACTTGAACGCGAGCAGTGCAGCGATGACGAGTCCGAGCGCTGCGACGAACGAAGGCGTGGTGAAACTCCCCAGGCGATCCGAGGCGATACCGGCAAAGAGCGGACCGACGATCTGTCCAAGCCCAAATGCGCCAGTCATCAGCGCAAGCGCTCGGCGGGCATCTCCCGACGTTCGGGCGCGCGCCTCCATTAAGCCGAGCGCAGTCAGCCCCATGAATGTGCCGCCGACAAGAATTGTCGCGAGGAATACGCCGGAAGTCGTTGGCCACATGACGCTTGCCAGCACACCCACCGCCTCGACAATGCAAGCAATGGCAAATGCTCCAGGCAGGCCAAGAAGGATTGCGATCCGCGTCCAAAGCGCAACCGAGGGCACAGCGGCCATGCCGAACACGATCCAAATCACCGGCTCGCGCGTCTGGATCGCCGGAGCGGCTCGCACGATGACGACAAGGAAAGTTGCCGTGATGATATAGCCAAACCCGAACAAGCCATAGGCGAGAATAAGGCGTTGCAAGCCAGGACCTGCAACGGCGCGCGTTTCTTGACCCGTCTGCTTTGTTGGGCTTGCAAAACGCGGCAGGAGCAACGCCGCCGGAAGCAGGGCCACGAGGGATAGCGCGCCGTTCGCGAGCCACAGCGATCGCCAGCTTTGGCCGAGGTGGAGCAATCCGGCCACGAGCGCGGCTGAGACCGCAATGCCCGTGCCGACACCGGCAAAATGAACGGCGGAGAGTTCGTTGCGTCCGGCCTCTGCCAGATGCTCGAGCACGACTGTCGAGGCAAGAATCAGCACGAATGCGCTCGCGGCACCGCCGACAAACCGCAGGACCAGAAAGGCCGGCAAAGTCTGCCCTAGTCCCATCCCGGCCGTAGTGGTGGCGCTGACCGCGAATGCCCCGATCAGCCACAGGCGCTGCGACCCAGGCAACCGCGGCATGGCCGCGAGCAACGCGCCGATCAAGTATCCTACGAAATTGGCGGAGGCGATCAGGCCGGCCTCTGATGTGCTCAGCCCCAGAGCCTCCATCATCCGCGGCAGAACCGGCGTGTAGACGAAGCGGCCGATGCCGATCGCTACGGCGGTGCCGATCAAGCCACCGAGCGCTCCGCAAACGGGATTGACTCGTTCGATCGGGCGGGAGGCTTCAATCCGCGTGGCGGACACCCTGTCGTTCTCCATGCGCGTGGCGCAAAGCGGTTACGCCAGCTCGGCCCGCGGTCGTTGGCGTGGACAGCTCACGCGGCGGTTAGCCCGGCGAGGGCCAGCTATCAGATCGTCTAGAAGGTCCATGTGGTAGTACGTACCAAAGTTCATGGTGCACACTCCTCGCCTAAGACCAAAGTCGCGTTAACGTGGAGTCCTGATTCATCTCCGTTGCCTGCCGAGAGGGCGCTCGACTGCTCCAGATCAACAACTGCACGGCTATGTCCCAGCATTTAATCGTACTGCATCACAAACTACCCTAGCCCGTCATTCCGGGGCCGCGAGCGCTCGGATCGGCGCTTCGCGCCGTCCGAGTGCGAGCGGAGCCCGGAATCCATAACCACAGGCCGTGCAGTGATGAA
>Ga0073928_10000454_pt1 | contig 96964 bp, 79 predicted proteins | sample PaiPotPPA55metaG_FD_76969 | JGI IMG/M metagenome (GOLD analysis project Ga0073928, IMG submission 76969) | Iron sulfur acid spring bacterial and archeal communities from Banff, Canada, to study Microbial Dark Matter (Phase II) - Paint Pots PPA... ...
ATCCACTCGGTCTTACCGTGGAACGTAGAGTCGAGCATAGTACAACCCTAAGGGTTGCCGAATGTAGAGGTGTTGCTTATCGGTCGGCTCGAAAGCGGTCTGCACTCACTGAAGCGTATCACCGACGCAATATCTCGGTTTCGTATACGACGTAAGTCGTTGATTTGATGCATGCACCGTGTTGGAATCGAACCAACAACCCAGTGATTAAGAGTCATTTGGCGCAGTGCAACCAACCAACAGGTAACACGTCCTCTCGCTGATGAATCGACTTCACGAGAACATCCGCAAAATCCGGTTCGTCGGTTCCGATTTCCTCCACTTCCAATGGACCATTCTCTTGGTTTTCCCGCAATTGGAGCTCTGAGAAGGGATAAAGTCACGGATCCAGTATCCTCCTTCCACGCAAACCGAAACGTCTTCTGCCCACTTGTGACGCAGGGATTCGGGGATAGCTCGGCACAAAGATGGATCTTTGGGGAGCATTTTTTGCTCGTCCTCATCGGGCTTGCTGTCGTTTGTCAGCCCGGCTTTGACGCCGAAACGCATCAACGTTTTGTTTCCATTCGCATTCGGAGTTTTCACACGCGAAGAACAAGCCGAATCGTCCCCGAATTAAAACGCTCCAATGCCCGCATCGCTCGCACCGGGGATTCTCAGCGACAATGCCGTCGGACTCCGACGCGTCTGCTTGCCGCCGTCTGACTCCGAGTAGTCCGGCCAAGTGTTGGGCGAGAATTGTGTTATCTAGGCGAGCCATTAATTCGCTCGTGCGTGCGGTATGTGAGAGTGGATTCAGCGAACCGAACCAAGCAATACGTCCATCTATGAGCACCACTTTCTCATGAATTTCGGCGTGCAAATCAACTATCGCTCCCAACCCTTCAAGTGCCTCTAAAGCCGAGCGACCCAGCTCCTCAGGGATCGAACCATTGCGGGATGGAGGCCGTGTGACGCAGCGAACCTTGACTCCTTCAGCAATCTTACGTCGAAGTAAGTCTCCCATTGCAGCAACACGATCAGGTGTAATAAAGCCGGAGAATATGACGATAGATTTCTTCGCCTGCTCCATGTCAATACGCGCTATGCGGGCGAAATCTCGCCCACCGAAAAGACCCGTTCGCAGGGCCTCAGGGTCGAGCTCCGGTTGCGGTTCAAACCGACCGATGTCCTCAAACACCGGCCGCAGAGCCAATACATCGCGCACGTCAATGATTCTACCGGCCCGCTGTATGTCGTGCAGCAATCCACGAAGTATCGCGTCGCCTGGGAGTTTCGCGTCCAGAAACGTAAGATTGGCCACGATGATGATCGCCTCTTTTGCGCGACTAAATGCGACATTCTGCAGCTTCGCTCCTACGTCATCGAGCTGGTTAGCTTGAAGAAAGACGCCCGCATTTCTCTCTCCAATGCTATCCACAAAATCCAGGACAAGAACTAATCGTTCGTCGCCCTGAAATCCATGCGCGGTGCTTGCACGGATTGTTCTTTCCAATCCATAAGACTTCAGTACTTCCCTCAGCAGTTTTGCCTGCGCCGCATAGGGCGTACAAAGACCAATGGTGCAGCGGCCATCGTCGTCGTTAATGACGTTAGCATCGCGCAAATGCAGCACCACATTCCGGATGGTCAGTGCATGCATCAAATTAAACCGTGATTGAAACACGTTGCGACTCGCAAAGGGCCAAATACGCGATGTATCTATAATCGTCAGACGTTGCGAAAACGGCTCTGGTAATGAAATCGGGACGGCTTTGCGATCCGTAGCCGTCTGGAGTCTACCCTTGTAAAACGCGGCTGAGATGGGACGACACAATGCCTCATCCATCCTATATTGTGTCATCAATTTTGAGAACCTTGGCGGCGAGCCATTATCTGCATCCCGAGCGACCTTTGACGTGTGGAATACATCTGGCGAGAGTGTTTTATGTAGTGCTTCCTGTTCTGTTTGCACGATGGGTGGTAATTGGCGGAAATCACCAGCCACCACCACTCGTTCCGTTGCAAGCCCCGCGGCGTGAAACACTGCCGGGAGAAAAATCATGGACGCTTCATCAATAATCACAGCGTCAAATGCGGCGAATTCCGTCGGACGAAGATACGTTCGGGTCACGGTCGCTCCAACGATCCGAGCCTCTTTCAGGACGGCGGCCTGAATCTGTCCAAGCTCAGTCGCTATATGAGCAAGTTCGTCACGTAAAGGTTGTCGTTTCTTGTCACACTCCACAACAAGGACCTCGAGAACGGCACGATCATATGGCCTAACGGCATGCCGCGCCTCACCCAACGCGGCATCCACCTCATTTAGGGTTCTGCGGCGTGCCGTCAAAATTTGCTCAGTCTCGACAAATTTTGAATTTAACCTTCTTATGTCCGCTTCGGCACTCGCGACGTCGCGTCTGATCGCCGCCTCACTGCGCAAAAATACTCGGCGGAATGTCCCAGCAGACGCCCATTTATCGAGTTCGTCCTGAAAGGTCTTTCGTGTGAACATTGCTCGCCGCGCAGCTTCCGCATTTTCATTCCGCTTTGCCTCAGCACGCTCGAAATCGTCTTGCGCGGTGCGTTGTTCCCTTTCTGCTCTGTCCAGTTCAAGGAATTGTTTCAAGACAGCCTCTGCTTGGGCAATGTCATTACCGAGGCGAAGCAATTCTGATTCGACCTGCCGTTTGCGACGCTGCAATTCCTCGCTTTTTCTCGCAACGATTCCCTCGATTGTAATTACATCTTCGAACTCGCTCCGAAGATCGTCGTGCTCAATGCGTCCTAACCGTACAATCCGCCCATCGCCGAGTGCCGGATCTCGTGATGATTGCATCTCACGACAAAGTTGGAGCAAAACTTGATCGACAGCCTGATTTGTGTTGGAGCAAATAAGAATTCGCTTTCCCTGGTCATAGAGGAGCTGCGTAAAAAGCGTTAGGGTCTTCGTCTTTCCAGTTCCCGGCGGGCCCCACAACCATGCGATTTCATTTGCAAGCGCAAGGCGGACGAATCGCAGTTTTTCTTCATTTAGGCCGTCACATTTATTTCCCGTTAGTTGCGCAGCGGGGTTGGCCTCTCCTTCATTAGCAATTACCTTGGATGCAAAGTCTGATCTAAAACTGGTGACTTCCCCATTCTCAATCTTTTGCAGCCGATCGTGTAAAGCTTGGAGGAGAGCGGTGTTATCGATTCGAAGAATACATTGGTCGATGGAGGAACCGAAATGTTCTGAGAGAGTTATGATGATGCGGCCTTGGAGAATCGCGGTCAGGCTGCCGGTCATTGCTCGCCCGCCAATTACGATTTCAATCTGAGCTCCCTCAAATAAGTTCGCATCTTCCGCAAATTCGAATTGATAGGAGAAGCCCTTGCCCTCGGTATTTACGGCCTTACCGTCTTCTAAGATGAATTGCCGGTTACCAATTTTTCGGCGCTTCATCTCCCGGATCAGCTCCGCCAGAGCAACCCGGTAAACTTTCGCGAGCGGATCGCCCTCACAGATATCGAGGCGAACATCAGTCAATAACTCCGGTCGAAATGGGGAAGGACGTCCGCAAACCCCAAGAGGCTGGATGACGGTGAACTTGGAATATGATCCCTGCTTGTCACTCGATGACTCCCTGCCTGTTTTCTCCTCCGACTCTGAACTTTCAGTCCTAGGAGGAACCTTTGGGCCTGTCGTAGTCCCGCGGACACCGGCAAGCGCCTTTTCTACGTCCTCTCGCAATTTGACTGCGCGTGGACGCTGGCGGTGGTTGAGTTCATCGAGAAGTATCCGAAGTTGTGCGGGATCACTCCGCCACTCATCGAACAGGGTTGCCAATTCCTCAGTGCTGTGCTGGAAGAGTGGTCTCGGCATTCTGGGGAGCTGCGTGACCAGCGAAGGAGCTCACTATGTCTTCGAACATACTATAACCGATGATCTGCAGCTTGAGGAAGAAGACGGGGGAGACGCTATTGCAAATGCTGTCGGATAGCGAGAACGAAACAGCTAGGTATGTGATACTGGCCAAAATGCTTAGACCACGTCTTAGGGCAGCTCCGAATCTTAGGCAAACTGTTGATCCTGAGGCGTCCACCGCATGGGAACTGAACCTACAACCAAGTGACAGGCATGATACTTGGACAAATTAAGCCTGAAGCAAATCAAATCTCCGACCTGAACTTAAGGAATCAAAAAGTGTCCAAGCAGTGTCCAAGCAGCGGTCAATGCTGATGTCTAATTTAGTGCATAAGTCCTTGGCATTGAGGCATGCACCCGGCGTGATTCGAACACACAACCTTCTGATCCGTAGTCAGATGCTTCCGATCTGTGGATCGTAAACTAAGTCCTTAGTCGATTTGGGATTACGACCGCGTCGATCAAAGCTTCGACTCCCGCCATTTCCTGTTTAAGACTCTGGCTCCATCAGTCAAAATCGGGTCGCGATCAGAATTGCGGACGGAGAGTTTTTAGACTATCTGAACGCCTGTGCACGACTTAGGACACAAAGGGTTAAAGTAGAACTTTTGGTAGAACTTTCGCTTCTTTGAAGACATTGTCAGTCATAAGTCGTTCATAATTAGATGTCCCCGTAGTTCAACGGATAGAACGGAGGTTTCCTAAGCGCTAAATGTGCGTTCGATTCCCGCTGGGGACATTGCTACAGATCAAGTCTAGGAGAGGATTCACGAGTAATCGAGCTCCATCGGCCCCACTCGACACCGTGGATTGTATGAAGTTATGATAAGTGCCTGTCTAACCGCTGCTTACAAGCGTATTTTCTTGACGCACTTACATTCGAAGCAGCTCCGAAATTGTTAAGCTAGCTGCCGCATTAGGTTAACAAAAATAGCGCCAGTTTGCAATTTAGGGCAGCCTTGCGGTTGAGGATGGTCCCGCTTTCTTTTTTGCGGATAACGTGAGCGAGGCTTGGCCGGCGACTATCTGAAACAATCCAGTACCCCTTTATCTCATTCGAATACTAAAGAGAAATCTGTCTCGGACATTTCGCCAACCGAGACCGCAACAGGTATCTTTTCGGCCAGGCCGCGAATCCTCTTGAGCCTGTGTGGCTTTGCTTTAACGCCAACTAGAATCCGAGATGGTCGAGCTTTGATCGCAAACTTCTGACTATCATTCCCGGAGCGAATAGGCATAACTAATCGCCATTCCTTTTCGTATGACCAATCTGGGAATTTGTGGCACGAAGCCAGCGTCGGCGAAAGGATGTTTGGCTCGCGAATCCCTTCTGGGTCAAAGTGCTTCGTCGAATCAAACCGTTCCGGCTTGTAAATGACCGGGTGCAGAAAGACAAGAATCTCGGGATTTTGGAATAACTCTTCGGTACGGTATTCAATACAAATTCCGCTATGGCTCTCTGCGTAATGGCTCCACATGAGAACAGATGAGAAGTTTTCGCAAAAGCAGCCTATTCGAACGGTATTTTTTAAGGCAGAAAAGGGAATGTATTGGGTTTTCTTGTCCGCGGCTCGACATTCTTTCATGAAAGTTTCGAAAGCTTGTTCTGAGGACATAGCATCTGATAAAATCCCTTTTGCTTTTAATATGGTCCACAGGGCGTTGAATGGCTGCTCGCTTTCCCGGACACTCTGACGTTCATCGTCTGAGAGAGAGGCAGCCCACGGTCTGGCGAGCAACAAATCAGGTCGAGCCTTGAACATCCTTTTCAGCAGAATCTCTTCGGAGATAAGCAAAGCCGAGTCGAAGGGATCGTTAAATTCGTTTGGATGTGATAACCAGATGTAATCGTCTAGTAACTCCGATTTCGAGTTCTTGTTGAATCTCCGATAGCGATACAGAAAGGGCGGAGCGTTCTTAAGTTTCAGGGCCTGTGCCTGGGGTAATTGCACCTCTTGAGTCGTTGCCTTGTCTAGGAGCGCAATGTATTCGGCCTTCCAGGCATTTCGATCGTCATTGGCTGACATAGAATCAAGGATTGGTCCAAACATGCCGAGACTCAAACCAGTTAGAGGCATGTTATTGCTGATCGTTGCCTGCGCTCCAGATGGTGTTATCAGAGAAAACCACCTTTTGAATTGTCAAAGTGGCTTTGACATCGTCATGACTCAAAATACCTAAGCGCTGTTGATTGGCTTCGAACTGATTCACCGTCCACTCACCCTCGCTCGGAGCTATGCCTCCAGAGGGTATTTTAACATCGGGAAGAAGCTGTATGGCCATCAGCTTCTCACCTAGTAAATCGGCGAAAACGATTGTGCCTTCTACTAGCTTGATCGACTTCTCCGTTCGATTCTTGAGCACATAACTAAATACATGCCGATTCTGGAACTCATACTGACCAGCCTTGTATTGATACTGCCAACTCACTAGCTCAAGGGGCGCATTAGTTTGGGGAGTTGGTGTTGGCGCCGGCGTGGCATCTGCTTGAAGAGAGCCTTTTAGTTTTAGCATCATTGCGACTGCCGGGATGCTTTCAATTGCCTGAAGTCTTTTCTCTAAGTCAGTGACCCGCTGTTCCAGACTCTCTGTGGCGGTCGGAGTTGGAGAAGAATTCTGGGCGAGTAGGCTTTGAGAGCAGCACCCACAGATTACGAAGGCAAGACAAACGGCTGCAAGGCGAGATGTCATTGGGGGAGATCTTTAGGAAGCCTAACACGTCCGTCAATACGTCAAAATCCGTATTGCCAAGATGCCACCGGAAGAGCTAGAACGCTCAGCTGTTCAAGTATTCGATAGCACGGTTGAAACAAAAGCTTCCAAGTCTTCGGGCACTACCATGAACCGAATTTTAACGGCTCTCGAACTGGAGAGGGTTAATGTACTGCTCAACGACATTCGCGACCGAATGAAGGCCCTCGCGCCTGCTGATCCGTCGCTTCTCTTTGCCATCCGAAGGAAGATCTACAAAGAACTTGTTTACGATGAACGTGGTAAGCCGGCACGCAGAAGAGCGTTGAAAATTGCCAAAAGAACTGAGCAGAAAGGGCGGTGTGCGGTTTGTGAAGATGAACTTCTGCAACGAGGTGCTGTTCTTGATCGCTACGCTGCAGAAGCTGGTTACACCCCAGAAAATACTCGACTCCTTTGCCCGAAGTGCGACCAAAAAATTCAAGAAGAGCGTGGCTGGAAATAGGCCATCGTAAGCGAGTATCAACCGAACCAATCGCCCAAAATACTGCGGATTAGATCAATAGATGAAGGCTCCCAATAATCGCGCGTCACCACTGAGCCAAAGCTCGTTGCGTCGCCAAAGTATTGTTTGCATATAGACGGTAGGGCTAAGTTCGTCATCGCGGGTCGAATACTTTGTAAAACGGAGCTCGTCCGATCGTTCTCTCCCCTTGTCATCATTGCGACGATGCGGAAAGTATCCTGCGCGTGCTTGGCCGCTTGCTCTAAAAAATAATTACGCCTTCGCGGATCATTCTGAGGGTCTTGCGCCGTTTCCCATCTATCCCTCATGGCGACAATCTTCATCCCGGCCCAGGTCACAGGATTTGGAACGACAATCAGGCTACCTTCCAGTTGAAATGAAAAGGGAGATAGCTCACATCCGACAGCCTCCGGGCATCGCCTCGCGTGAATGCCCACTCCAATTGAAGGTCTCGGTTTAATTCGGCGCTGCTCTACTTTTAGATCTCGTCGGGTTAGAGTAGGAGCGGGTGTATGGAAGTCTACAAGCACGTTTCGATCACCAGCAATCTCCTTTTTAAACTCCCAACGTTCGTTGCCGGGCACAGGGGCAAATCCATGTTTTCGCAACACCTGATCGGTTCGTTTCTGAAGCTCGGTAGAAGCCAAAAGATTGAGTTCCGGGATCAGATCGAAGTCCTTTGTGACTCTAGGGGTGGTACCGATCCATCGATCGAAGCCGACTACTGTGGGGACCCTCTCCTCAGCAATTGATCCATTGAAAAACGAACCGAGCCATTTTTGTTTCAGAAAAAGGCCATACCCACCAGCAAGCAGTAAAGTAGGTGAGACTTCCCTTAAGTCATTCCAAAGCGGTTGGAAATGATTCCAGAGTTCATCGCTCATGGTACCTCGTATTTCGAAATCTGTTCGCGCAGCTCTCTTGACACGTCTCGCTGACGAGCGTCCCCGGCCTGCAACTCCAGATATGTTTGCAATCGACTTGCCCACCGAATGCCGCTGTCATCAATTTCGTTCTGAAAATAGAACCCAGATTGGTCTGTCTCTAAGAGCTCGATATGCGCAAAATTTGGGACTCTTTCTGGTTTCCCCTCAACCTGATTCATAGCTTTACGGAAATCGGAAACAGCAATTTTCAATGGCCCTTGCTCTGAAAACGCCGAATAGCGTTTAATGGAAGACTCTCCAATGACTGCCCATCTTAGTCCCGACACTCGGGACAGGTTCCTGGCCCAATCATATTCTGTTTCAAGACGGAATGCTTGCTGATTTCTAAAATAGGGAGGTTTCCATCCAAGGGCGAGTTTATCTAGAAGTAAGGACTTGTCTGCGATGCTGATCTTAACTCCTGATCGCATAACTAACGTATCTTGTTCCATTGCCTTTAATGCCTTGGAAATTTGAGCCAATGATAACTGTTCGCCCGACTTTTGAATGGCCATGGCGATCTCGTTCAAAGAATACCAGGTTCGGCGACTAAAAAGGATTCGCGCTACCATTGCCGACCGGCCAGAATAAGGATTACTAAGTGGCCGGGAATCCGGATATCGATTAGGCTCTCCTGTACGAAACAAATATAATCTACGCGGGATAACTATTACCCCATTTCCGCAAAGATCGATCCCACTTATCTCGTCGCGCTCCAATTCGCGGAGGCGTTCCTCCGACAGGTAGGGAACGATAATCATTGGGTTTTCAGCTTTGTTTGCTGCGGCGCGAACCTGAGCCACTGCTGTACGAATGGTCAATGGAGTGCTTCGAGATTTTGCCTCGACAACGAAATGGAATTTAGCGGAGTCCCCCGGGAGACTCATTGTTACACGGGCGTCGATGTCTCTAGCGGTTTCATCCATCATGAATTCCTGGACAACAAGAGGATGAAGCGGAGATTCACCGGGTTTGAGGCGGCTTAGTAGATCTGTCTCCCAGATTTTCCAGTCAATGGTGTTTTTCCTATGTGGGAAAATAGCCATTTTCAGGAAAATGCTCCCACTCGCGACTTTTGCAACACCTGTTTCGTCATATCCCCATCCTGCTTGCAATATGCAAGAACGGAAGAAATCCTCGATCATTAAGCAGCCCGCGCCTGCTTGAAGTGAGTGACGTTGCCAAGCTTGAGTTTCTTTGGACGAATCACCCAAAACTTCTCGGCCTCGGCTCTAAGGGACCCCTGCATCGTAGTGTCGGGAAAATGTAGTTGGACCAGTGAGACCCATCTGGCCCATTAGCCGGTCAGTATCGTCGAAACGAGCCCCAGACTGAAAGCTTATTCGCTAGCCCGTCTTCACTCCTCTGAAAAGCTCGACGCGAGAGTCATCGCACGAGGTCGCGTGGCTCTCCATGAACGAGTCGATCGATTCTCTATCAATGAGACGAACTCCACGCTGTGCTCCCTTTTGCGATCTTAAGCATATCGAACGGATTCTTCCGTCGGAAAGCAGTTCATAAAGCTTTGATCTGGAAAGACCCGAATATTTCACGGCCCCCGGCACTCGAAGCCATCGCGGGGCCAATGTTACGGGTCCGCCGTGAGTGTCCAACTGGATTTCTCTGGAAAACATGAGCCGAAGATAGCAAACCAGCGGCCGTGATTTTCGGCCCGTTTTCGCTCCCGGTGTGATCTCGCATGAATGTCTGTGTACATCCATGAGCCGATGAATTCTCCGAAAATCACCAGAAAAGGCTGTCAAATGAAAATTTGCTACGGCAAATGCAAAAATTGCGCGGGCCGGTTCCCTTTCTCTCGGAGGTCGTGTTCTCTCCTTTTTCTAAAGGCGTACCGGAAAAGCAACCAAGGAAGAGCCTGGAAAAACCTGGATATGTTACCAGCACCCTGTGGTACGAGTTACCAGCATCCCCTCGATATTAGCTGCACTGATCGAAGCTAAGTCGCTTATCCATAGATACTTAGAATCTTATTTATCGGGCCGGCGGGATTCGAACCCACGACCTCTTGAACCCCATTCAAGCGCACTACCAAGCTGTGCTACGGCCCGAGTTTTTGGAGAGTGGCAAAGATGGCGCGTTCGAAGGAGTTTGCAACTGCAAAGAAGGGGGCCAGGGCGCGAACGGATTTGGAACGAGGCGCTACCAAAGGCGAGGCACCAATAGGACCCATGTGACCGATAGGACCAATAACGGATAAAGAATGGTCGGCGGCGCCAACCAAGAGGAAGAATAGGAATCGAAAGAAGGATCAAACGATCCCCAACCAATCACCTCTCAAGTCTCACCTCCACTAATCACCTTCAAGTGGTCGGGGCGACAGGATTTGAACCTGCGACCTCCTGCTCCCAAAGCAGGATTGCACTGCTTGCAGAATGGCTTAAACAGTCATTCTGCTAAGATGTTCTACCAAAAGTTATCTACCACTAACCTTGCACTCTGCCACACTTATTGAAGGCAGGAAGTCTGCCGGGGCGCTAAACTCCCGTCCTTTCCCTGATCTTCGGAACCACTGGTCACTCTGTCTTCTTCTTGGTCGCTCGTTCCCGCCGCACACGCTCTGATGCGACCCGATCCCGGATCGCGGAAATAACCGCCTTTTCTGAGATTTCCTCCACGGTGAACAAATCTTTTGGATTCGCTCTCTTCACATTCGCGACGTAAATCGAATCCTCGTCATCATTATAGTGTTTGGCAACCCACTTGTTCAACAGGGCTTCAAGGCGTCCTAGTCGGCATATCGCTGAAATCCAGATTCGCGTCCTTCGTGATAATCACGGGCGATAAAGGTGTCTGCGAAAAGTTAAAGCATTCCAACATTGTGTTCGACGCGCCGTCACGAGCGGTTAGCGAGGAAAGTCCAAACTTGGTTTCTACCAGTTTGAGCGGCGACGTTAAATCATATTGGGTATGAACGATGACTCCACTCATCGAATAGGGAGAGATCACTAGCGCCGGAACCCGAAATCCGAAACCGTATTCATCGGTTTGGACGGGCGGAACATGATCGTAGAAACCGCCGTATTCGTCCCACATTACGATGATCGCGCAACTCTGCCAGTAGCTGCTTTCCATCACGGCATTGACTAGATCCGTCACATACCACATGCCATCCTGCACATTCGTGGGCGGATGTTCACTGACGGAGCCAGAGGGTGTTAGCCAGCATACTTGCGGCAGATTCCCGTCGTTGAGATCTCGGTAAAACTGGCTAGTCCACGCGAAGTGGGAGTCCAAGTCCGGATCGTTTGCATACTTTTTGAAACCCGGAAGCGGATTCCAGAGATGCTCCACGAGTGGATTCTTACCTGAATAATACTTCCAGGTGACATTTGATTGGCCAAACAACTCGATAATACTTGGAAAGCTCAAGATGCATCCCCCCGTCGCGTTGAATTCTAATCCGCCAGATTGTGCAGCGACCGTGTACAAGTGATTCGGTTCACTGGGCCCGGATACGGAGGCGAAAAAATTGTCGCACAACGTGAACTTCGCCGCGTACTCCCAGTAGTTCGGAATGACAGATGAATCCAAATAGCTGAGCGCATATTTCACATAAGCTGGCCGGTCCTTGGGATTCGGAGGTTGTGTGGGGACCGGTTCAGCGGCACTCAAGGCTTCGTTCTGCTCTTCGATGTCAGGGGCGTCGTCATCCTCGTCGTCGGCATAACCATTTGGTGAGAGCAATTCCCCATCCTGCAAGCGGGCAGTCGTGGTTTGGCCCTTTGGCTTGGCCAAAAGGCGGACCAAACTCCGGTTGGGTTTTGGAACCCGGATGTCTTTTCCGTAGTAGCGGGAAGCCACTTTCCATTCCCCCCAAAGAAAACCGTCCATCGCTCCGTTGTCATAATCGAGTAAAGTCGTTTTCCAGGCATGAGGTAGGTCCCGCGGGACGGTGGGGCTTTCGGAGAGAAAAGGTTTGTTGACAAGAGGGCCGCCCGGATAATTCGGAAGGGCGGTCCCCGCCGGAATTCCGTTCGCTCCAGGATAGGTGCCGAAATAATTGTCGAACGAGTGATTCTCCTGAATTATAAAAATAAAGTGCTCAATCGGGATACCGGCGCTACCCTGCGCCTTGACCCGGGTTGATCCAAAAGACAGCCCGATCAGAATTGACGTAGGGATTAGTCCCAGGGAATATTTCAGCATATCGGTCCGCCGGGAATTGGGGGGCGATCGGACCCAGAAAATAGCGCTCAACTCAAAGAAAAGCGAGCACCAGTTAAGCGAGTCCAAAAACGACCGCGGAAGGACTCTATGTTAATTCGTCGGTTGACCGGACTCGGGTACGGTTCTTCACGGCGTACTTTTTTGCATTTTGCTGAAATCAAGCTTCGTGTTCTGGGTGATCGGGTCAGGCGGCAGCGGTGTCTACGAAATGTTGAAACATTCCAACATCGTGTTGGAAGCCCCATCCCGAGCCGTCAACGACGGAAGTCCGAACTTGGTTTCGAGCAACTTCAACGGCGATGTTAGATCGTAGTTGGTATGAACAACTACGCCGCTAAGAGAGTAGGGGTCCGCAAATCTGTATCTCTCGCTAGATCCCTCTCGCTGTTGTTCCCTATCATCGTGCTGCCTCCTTAATTGATCGATGTAATTCTTTAGGTCCTCGGCCCTTATCAGCCGACGTTTCCCAAATAGAAAAGACTTGAGTTTGCCGGTGCCTTGCGTCCCGTAGGGACACCTTTTTCCCTAGTGGAATCAGCCATTTACAACAAGGTTTACAACAAAATTTTTAGCGCCGGTTTGCTAGCAGTCGGATAGTCCCATCGAACCGCGTAAAGTCTACGACCTGTCGATTCTTTAGGTCTTGCGCAAGTTGAAGCCATTCCGCTTGAGAACACGTATCATCTAAAGCGTAAACATCGGGCATTTGGTGTACTTGGCCATCTGCCAAGAGTTGCAATAGCTCAGCCTCTCTTTGCTCTGGGGTCATTGATTCAGATAAGCCTGAAATATTGGTCTGTCATTTTCAGTCCGATTCCTTTAGTCAGCCTACCCACCATTTTGCCCAAACGCTGGCCCGACAGCAACTTCGCCCTTGAAACGATGCCAGCCATTTGTCTCGATTTTGGTTACCGGCTTCTAGTATGATCCTCACCATCAGAATACCGCTCGTCATTGCTTTGCTCTTCCTTACCGCCTCTTTGGCCCTTGCTTATCCAGACGCAGAGTTATCTCGGAGAATCTTAGGTACGTGGGGAATAAGGAACAAGGAAGTGACCTATTTGCCGAACGGAAAATGGAAGCTCGCGAAAAATGGCGAAGCAATACCGGGGTCTATCGTTGGCGTATCAAACACGGGTATCTGATCGAATACCGGGACGGGGTAACGTTCCCAAAACAAAAGATCGTTTGGGTGTCGAGCCACCGCGACACCTAGACGCCGGATCAGTTCTACCTTGAAGACCCTAATAACGGGCATTCACCCACATTCGAGAGAATGACGGGGAATTAAATCACCGGGCCGCCCTGGCGCATCCGGTTTTCGCCAGTCATTTCTTTGGCTTCGTCAAGATCAGCTCCACCACTCCATTACTCCGATACTCCAATAATGTATTCCAGTCATACGGCATTCACGGTTGATCCATCGATGGTGGCCAATAATCGGGATAATCCCTGGTTCCGTCGAAGTTATTGTTGAAGTTGGAGAAAACAAAAATCGCGGTGACTGCCATCATGCAAATGAAGATTAATGCTGCGATCCCGCCGCGAACGAGCTTGGCCGGAAATTTTTGCCTGATTCCAAGCCGGATAAAACTAGATGCAAGGTAGGTGAAAATGACGATCGTAAGGCCGCAGGCAACCGCGCCACCGTGATCCATATAACGAATGAATCGGTTTGTGCTGCCAGATTGCAGAAGATCGACAATTCCATTGATAATGAAGCCGCAGATGACCAAGCAGACGACGGCGAAAACGCAAAGTCTGATGTCTTTATTGATCCGCACCATGCTGACGGTTTATGAATCGCCTTCAAAGGCTGCACTTGATACAATGGAGAGCAATGCAATTAGACGCTATAAAGCTTCCGAGTAAAACCCTGTACATGCCGAAAGGTCATGGCGACTTGTTGCGGCAGATCGCTTACCAGTTCCTCACGCCAGATTCAACGAACTTTCTTCCAAGGATCGAAGACGTTTCTATGGATCCTGCCACGCTCCAAGAGTGTAAGACTGCCGACAACCATGTCTATTGGATTGGGCCAGCAATCTTCGCTTAAGTCACTCCTTGATCATTCTACCGGGCATCTGACCAACGCTGGCCCTGCTGCAACCTTTTGCTTGAACGCTTCCAGAGCGCTGTCGATCTCGCTAATCTCAGTCTCAATCAGGATCATTCCCTTCAACGGTTTATTACCTGAACTGGTGATGGTGCTGGCTGCCGCCGTGCTCCTTCTTCAATGCGTTTCAGCAGCTCGAAAAGATACCGGTTCATAGCGCTATCTTGAACACATGTTCCGACTTCTGACAAAGACAAATCGTTTCCTTTTTTCGTCCAGCCTCAAGCGGCATACTGCGTGGATGAATCCAGAGTAAGCGTCCGGTACGAAAGCTGGGAAGACGTTAAAAGCTTTATGTCTCTTTGCCGATTGAATGTCGTAAAAGCCGCGCCTGATGGAGTTAGGCTTTACGGTGACTTTGTTATTGATGCGGTAAGCACAAATGAGTCTCAGATTCTAGATTCGCTGACCGAAAAGGACAAAGGGGAAATCTGCTATCACCTTGGTGTCACCTCTGCTTATCCATTCACACCGGGGATGCCGCAGCATATTGCCTTTCAGCTTTACGGTATCGCACCGCTTGCGGCGGACTATAACAACAGACCGCCAACGTTTACCGCTGAAAATGGCTATCCAATCTGGATATCACCCCTGAGGTATCAACCCTCATAGTTTGGGAAACGCTAGCCAGGGTGACCTTATCGGTTCGCTCAATCCCGTCCTAAAGGCGTCAGCCCCGTTTCCCCACAATGCCCCTAGCGCCGTTTTATGGCTTTTCCTTTTTCCATTTGCACTTCCGGCCAGGGCATGGCTATCACCGCAAGTATGCTATGAAATTTCTTTGCCTCTTTTTCCTTTATGTTTGTGGGGCCTCGTGTTTGAACACAATTGCTCAACAAGCTTCTCCAGACCCAGAAGACCATTTTGCGGGCGTAAATGCCCGTGGCGATCAGGGTATGGGTTTTAGCCACGAAAAGACAACACACCACTTCCATCTCCTAAGTGATGGCGGTGCTATCGAGATACAAAGCGATGAGCCTACTGATGCAGCTAGCCAGGAGGCGATCCGTCAGCATTTGGCGATGATCGCAGTAAAGTTTTCCCAAGGCGATTTTTCTATTCCGATGTTTATCCATGCCACTGTGCCGCCCGGTGTTGAGACCATGAAACGACTAAAAAGCAGCATAACCTATGAGGCCGAGAATACCGTGCGCGGCGCACAGCTCCGTATAACCACTCATGATGCTAAGGCGCTGACTGCTATCCACAGCTTTCTTCGCTTTCAGATTCAGGACCATCACACGGGAGACTCCCTCGAAGTGCTTCCGCCTTAGTCTTCCGGTGCTCAATAAATTGCTGGATCTTGGCCACGCTTTCTGCGCGGCCAATTGATTGATCCGCCAGCCAAGATCGAAGCACTTCTTTGGTAGTACCAATCTCGGCAGCTACAGCCTTCTTAGTCGTTCCATGGCGTAACCGGATTACCTCGACCTTGCGCATCAAAGCCGCAAACCTCTTTCGGCTCTTGATCGCGGCGACCTGGTCTTCGCCAAAAATATGTGTGCCCTTTGGCCATCAAGATCATTTGCCCGAACCCGCACTCACACGCGATGGCCGCGAAGCTGAGCTTCTAAGTCTGGCCCGGCCAGTTGCAGAATAGCTAAAGCTAATCGGGATTTACCCTAGTGCCATCAAATCCAGAAAGCTCGTAATCGCGGAAACACGGCAACGCGAATTGGAAAGCATCTTTATCCAGCAATCGTGCTCCGTTTCTAAAAGCGCCTCGAATATGGTTGGCTATCCGTACTTTGGACTGTAGAACAAATTCGTCGGATAAGGTTAGACCGCCCGCCTGAATCTTCTCTAGCGCCCAAGTCTCGGCCTGAAATTCCCTGAGGTAGTGTGGAATCGTATCATCGTCCTGATGGAGCAAAAGATGCGCGCATTCGTGAAGATAAGTCCGTAGGTTCTCCAACGATTCAGGCCTGGGAACGATCATCTCGCGCGTAGCGTAAGTTACGCTTCCGCAAGATTCTGACGATTCCATGTAATACACCCGAACATTCGGAGGTGTGTTGTCTTTAGCGATCTTATAAAAGATCTCTAAAGAGTCCATCGCCCCCGGTCTTTCGATTCCCATAGTTCTGGACGGGGCAACGAGTCGTCGCCTGAAAACGGAGCCTAAAACGCCAGCCCGGAAGGAAATTTAGTTATGTAAGCGCGAGCGCCAAGAACGCTAAAAGGACCGAAGCCGGGCACCACCATCATGTTTGAATCGAAATCCGAAAGCGGTTCGATTTCAAAGCGCTCCGGCATAATCACCGGATAATGTTCGTCTGGGTGCAGCATCCTCCAACGCTGACGGACGGCATCGGCTGCTACCACGTTTAATCGAGGATGCACGACGTCTTTGGATTGTCCTTCCCATAGACTACCTGGAAGCTCGACGATTACTTCGAGCGTTGCAACGCGTTCGGTAATTGTAAGGCGAAAAAACCGGCTCATAATGATTTTAAGCGTGAGCCCTGGCTCTGAGTGCAAGCCAGCGTTTCTGGAGGTAACCCTTTCCGATCCTGCTACCGATTAGGCTTTTCGCCATTGGTCGGGCTTGCCCTTATCCGTGTGTCGTTGTCTTTCGACCATCATCGTAACCCTTCATCTACCAGCCAAGGAAGATCACTTTCTGAAGATCATCGTTTAACTGGTTCAGTTGTTCTCGCTGGCCCTCAAGAATACGGTGCATGGCGCTTTTAACCTCTGCCACTACTGGCACCGGCTCGGCCACTGGCTTATGTCGTCGCCGTCGTTTCCTGTTCTTGGCCACCGCTTCCGCTGGTGCCGGTGCCGCCGCTGGCTGCTTCTTTGCGCGTTTCTTCGTTGGCATATCTTAAACTTAAGGGCTCACTACGTAGGTAGTAATGGCTCTAAAATCCAGTACATCACCTCTTTGCCACCGTGTTTGTAGTATTTCGCATGTTCAAGCAAATTTAGGTCCATCGGTTCGTGCTGAATTGCTGGCAAATTATCTATTGTTTCACCTGCCTCGTGCCGAACGAATTTCCAAAGATCTAGTGCGATCTCTTCGTCATTCGAATCGACCCAAATTGTCCTTTTTTCATCTGCAATCCTTAAGAAGAAACGTTCGATTGACATGATCGAATCATAGCATTTTTGCGTTGGATTGATCTAAAGAATCGTTGCCTTGAACCGTTAGTATTGTCCTCCGCTGATTTCCGCGACTTCCAAGCCTGCCTACTCTGCAGGATAAACTCCACGACTTGGAACGACGGCTACTCGTGGATTGTTTAGTTCTCTGTTCCTGGCGACTCTCGGCATACTCAAAGGCAACGGTAACGCATCCAAAAGAGTATACGTGAGAGCAGTTGAACCGGGTGAGACTCACGGTTGCCTGCTATGCCGTATTCCTCATTTGCATGAGGCCACGACGTAGAAGTCAAAGAAATGACCGCCATTGGCGCAAAAGTCCTCGCTGTCGATAACGTAGGTGCCCAGTATCGCGTAATCGTTCGAATCGGATTCCCCAAGTATCGAGGTTCATTCCTTACCTTAAAGTTCGGAGATAAGAAACCCCTCACGGGTTTCACGCACAACGGTCAGCTTGATCTTGTTTACCACGAAGATCCTCACCTAAAAGCAGGGCAACCGTTTCCGCTCTGGACGATTCAGTAACCGGGCGAAGCTCGGCTTTACCCATCGCGGAGTAGCATATTTTGCAAGCCTGCGAGCATTGAGTAAATTTATGAGAACTATCTTACTTGGTTTATGTGCATTAACCTTATTTGCCAGTTTAACTCCGAAAACAGCAGCTCAGACCGTTAAGACCACATTAGGTGCGCCAACAGTTGATTTGGATTGGGTTTGGAGTGACGAATATCAGTGTTGGGTTTGGAACGGACCGCAATTTCAAGGCGATTATGAAGGGCATTCGTTTTTCAAAGAGTACTTTCTGAATCACCAATTTTTTAATTTCTTCGAAAATACGCCCGCCATTCTCTGGTTGCCAATGCCGAACATTCAGCTAAACGCGATCGCTGGCGAGTCGCGGTTACCATCACCTTAATCTCCCCAGACCTGGGCTTTCTTTCCAAGAAACATCCGCGAGGCGCTTGACGGTCCAAACTTTGAGGCGCGAAGTTGCATTGCAGACTGCCGCCGCTGAGAGGTCAGTTCAGAAACGGGCTTTCGATTTCGGTCCCGCAGTTTCGTTAGCCTCAATTGATAAGGTAGACCATGAACGACAAAATCTTCATCGTTTCGCTCGTACCCAGTAAAACTCAGGAAACGCTGCGGGCGATCGTTGCATTTCCCGACGGATGGTTTCGACAGATTTCTATGCCGGAAGCCGCTGCAAAAGCTCGTCAGCTAGCGCTCAAGGTCATGCAATCGACAATCGCTATCCGGCCGCAACTTTGGCGATCGTCCCATGTGGAAACCAGAATGACCGAGGTTGATCTTTCGGAGTACGCGACTCCGAATTTGCTTGCCGGTCATGGGGTAAGAGCTTGGCTGACCGCTTAGTTTTGCTCCCGCTGAACGCCTCGAAAGCCAGGTAAGGGACCTCGAAAACGGCCAGGGAATTCATTTGAGTGCTCGATTGGTTACTTCACCCAGCTTGGCTATCCGCGTTTCCCTCAACCCTCTACACAGAAGCCAGAAGCTCGTTGCTAGATCAAAAATACCCATCGGCGTGTCGAATAACCAGAGGTTCACTACTTTGTGAAAGTCTGGGAAAATGATAAACGCAAAGATGCAGGCCGCGCAGAATAGAGACGAAATCATACCGAAGGCGCTCAAGACTTTCGGGATGTAACTCGACAGATACCAAAGGTAACTGCAAACAGTCGAAGCCAAGGCATAGAGCAGCAGACCAACGTAGTACTCGTCGAAACGCTCGCCGAGCGATAACCTTGCCAGTGCCTGCAAGTGCGACGCATCAAACACCTGCAAGTAGTCGGCGGAATGCAAGAGCCTCAATGCGTAAAAAAGGTGGAGTGTCATCTGAATCCAGACCAAAGCGTCTATGAGTCGCCAGAACGCAGCGACCAAGGCCAAGGCATGGTTTATAGGCCTGAGAACCACGTAAAGAGCCGTGAGGAGTACTACAGCGCCAACGGTTCACTACCTTAACTGGTGACCAGTGACGCCAGCCGCCTCGCTCCTTCTTCAATGCGTTTCAGTAGCTTTCTACTCACTTCAAACTCCTCCTTCGAGATCTCGTGAATCTCGAAGTTGTCTCGCGGTAAGCCGGTAATCTCGATGGCATCGGCCAGCACACCCATAGGGACACGTGCTAAAATTGCGGTGCAAACATCTTGTAAAATCGTTTTTAATCAGCTTTGATTGCCGCCCGAACAGAATGGCAAAACGGGTAAGGCGTCTCTTCAACCCAAAGAAAGAAGTCTCAGTTATGGCTTGGATCGAGAATGACCAGGGGGAGGTCTTTTTCGTCCGCCAAGCGCTAGGCCGAAGACTCTGGACCTTGCCAGGCGGTAAGGTGAAGCGGAATGAATCTCTTAAATCCGCTCTTAAACGCGAGGTTCGAGAGGAAACAGGCTTGACCGTTTCGGTGCTTCGATACCAGCAAATGTATGATCGCCCGAAGCGGGGTGCGATAACGATTCTCTTCCGAGTATCAGTTCAACGTGATTCCGTTAGGCCTCATTTCCCCACTCAAGAGATCGCCGTCCTCGGATTCTTTGACCATCTGCCGGGCCCGGCAACTCCGTCGGCAAGATTCTTCTGGAACGCGGAGCACTGAGTGGCTGTATGAGGAGCCCGGTGCTGCCCCCAAGGTTATTATTTGCCGCTGAGACTGCAAAATTCGCCTTGGACTTCCAAACATTAAAATCCGTGTTCATTCGTTGCCACCAAACCGGCATCCAGTTTTCCAGTAAAAATGCCAGTGGAACGCACGGCCAATGCCAGTATCGTCGAACGAACCGAAAATATCCTGAGAAGGGGGTTTCAGCCCAATGGCCGATTATCTTTACACGGTTGATCTCAGTGCAAACGAAGAAACCGCGAGTAATCCTAAGTTTGTAGACCGGCTTCTGGTCCAGTTAATGTGTGACGACCACAAAAAGAGCAGCTTGTCTGAGTCCGATCGCGAAGCTTCAGCCTGCGAACTAGCGGTGAGCCGGTATGATCCGGAGAACACGCTCTTCGGCTACAGGCGGGCAAAGCGACACGACGGTGCTTTGCCGTCCGGTCTTGGGCACCCATTTATCGAGCCTTGCGGGTGCAATGTTTGGCGATTGTGAATAAAACGCAGTGAGGCACGGCGAAATGCACGCCTGCCCGTCTGACCTGGACAACGTACCCGACAAAGCAATTGGGATTAGGGGTGTGGAGCGAATAACGTGACTTTAACGTGACTCCAACCGAGAAAATGGTCACTTCGGAGGTTCTAAGATCCCCTGCCGATCGGCTCCTGTATTGATCTCGGGGCGACAGGATTTGAACCTGCGACCTCCTGCTCCCAAAGCAGGCGCTCTACCAAGCTAAGCTACGCCCCGGCGTAAAAGAGGAACGGCACATTAGCAGGGTGTTGGCCGAGTGCAAGAATACGCGCATCCTCCAGAAAAAAAACAGTGCAGGTGTTTCCACCTGCACTGGCAATTTTTTTAGCGGGCCAAATAAGCGGTACCTAAGAGGTCCCGCGATGGGATCTGCACTAACGACTAGTTGCCGGGTTTGCCGCCTTTTTCGATCTTACCGCCGTCTGTATCGCGGCTGACCTTCATCGCGCTCAGAAGAATTCCCGAGGTAGCAGCGCTGGTGGTCTTGAGGTCGGTGGACAGCTGGGTGGCAACGGTTTTACCGGCGCCGCCGAACGTCGAGCGCCAGAAGAGGTGCTCATAACCCCAGTAACCGTACTGCTTAACGAATCCCGCCGCGCCAGGTCCTTCGACGTTAGCAGCGCTGTAAGCAACGCCGTTGAACTCGAGCTGGATACCGTTGGTTACGGTAGCGGCGTCGTTCAATCCGAGGTAGCTGACGAACCAGGTCGAATAGGTGGAAGCATGCGGCAGGCTGATTTCAGTAGCCAGACTTCCGCCGCTGCTAAATCCAGAATCACCCTGCGGATAGTTGATCCCGTTCAGGGTCACCGCCGGCCAAAGATTCGCGCCGGTGATTTCGGTATTACCGCTATTGTTGACGGGATCATATTGCTGCAGAGCAGTTTGGATGCCGATAGCGGAGCAAGCCAAAGCTTGAATCCGGGTGCCGGAATCTTCATCGCGGCCAACGCCTAACACCGCTTCGGTGTCACCGCTGTTACCGCTGAGCTCGCTCAGCTTGAGGTTGCCCTCGACGAAAATGTCTTTGACCTGCTCGGAAACAAGGCTGGTCGAGGTCGTGACCGAGCCGAGGATCGAGGTGCCACCCTTGGTCGCCACGAACACAAACGGAACCACACCAACGATGTTGTCTTTCAACAACGGGGTCCGGTAGATCGGCGGAGCCGAGGCTTGGAAACAATCCGCCATGGCCACGTCAGCCGTGACAGCCGCATCGTAGTTCGCCGGGGCATTCGGAGTACCAGCCGTGCTTTGCGGGGTGCTATCAACCAGCCAGCCGCCGCCACCGGTGAACGAGCCGCCCGGACCGATGGTCAGGTTAGCCGCCAACGTAGAAATACCGCCGACGGAACCAGAGAACGAGGTTTTGATGATGACCGAGATGTTGCCGGTTTTTGTCGTGCCGGTATAGATAGCTTGGCTGGCTTTGCTAGCTGTGGTGCCGCTATAACCGAACACAAATCCGGGTGTCAGAATATCGCTGATCGCTTGATAAACTGCTGCCCGATACGCCGTGGAACCGGTGATGTGTAACACCGTCTGTGCTGACGCTGAACTGATGGCCACAAGGGCGACAAGAGCCGCTAGAGCCGCTTTAACAATCTTCATTAGCTAACTTCCTTGGAGGTTAAATGGATTTTGTTAGTTGAAGTCGATCAGGGTGCCCTCAGGATTGCCGTCTTGGCTTCCTTTAAGCCCAGCCCTGATCCGGCCGCAACCTGCATGGATCGCGAGGCTCAAGCAAAAGGTTTACTGTTACAATAATGCCAAAAAAGGAAAAGCCAGTGCCGGTATCCAGCACTGGCTCTTCTGAATGATAGGTAAATGTTAACTCAATTCAAAAACCTGCAATTTGGCGATCGCGGCTTACTTACCGGCGACACCGCCCTTTTCGATCGGGCCGCCATCTTTATCCCGGCTAACTTTCATGTTACCAAGCAGGATTCCCGATACCGCAGCGCTGGTCGATTTCAGATTTGCGGCAACCTGGGTAGCAACCATTTTAACGTTCCCGGCGACGGTCGTCCGGGTGAACAAGTGCTCATAGCCCCAAAAGGTATATTGCTTGGTGAATCCACTGGTGCCCGGTCCTTCGACATTGGGCTCAGTGTAGGCGACGCCATTGAACTCCAGCTTGGTGCCGGTGGTTACGCCGGCGGCGTCATTGATCCCGAAATAGCTGACAAACCAATCTGCAAAAGTCGGCATACCGCCGGAGTGCGAGACGTTGACTTGCGAGGCGAGAGTGCCGCCGCCGTTATAACCGGAATCTCCCTGAGGATACGCCAGGGCGTTCAAGGTAACCGCCGGCCAAAGACCTGCACCGGTGATTTGGGTGCCGGGAGCCGGAGGCGGGAGCGTGGGAGCGGAAGCTCCATCGTACAGCGGTTGATTCTGCTGCAAGTTGGTCTGCACAGAGATCGCCGAACAAGCCAGCGCTTGAATCCGGGTACCGGAATCTTCATCACGGCCTACGCCCAATACGGTCTCCGTATCAGCTGAGTTGCCGCTGAGAGCGCTCAGGGTGAGGCTGCCGGGGCTAACGAAGATGCTAGATACCTGGGCTTTAGTGATGTTCGTGACCGGATGATTCAACGGATCTTGAAGCGGCGATCCTGGCGTAGCCACAAACACAAACGGGACGACGCCGACAATGTTATCCTTCAGCCTTGGAGTCTGATAGGTGGGCGGCGCCGACGCTTGGAAACAGTCAGCCATGGCCACATCGGCCGTGATCGGACTATCGTAGTTAGCCGGGGCACCCCCAGTACCACCGGTGCTTTGCGGCGTGGAATCGACCAACCAACCGCCACCTCCCGTGAAGCTGCCTCCGGTACCAATGGTCAGGTTCGCCGCTAAGGTCGAGATACCGCCGACCGAACCAGAGAACGAGGTCTTGATGATGACGGAAATGCCGCCCGTCGCGGTGGTGCCAGTAAAGATGGCCTGGCTGGCCTTGCTCAGGGTCGTGCCCGTGTAGCCGTACTGGTATCCGGCAGCAAGGATGTTTTGGATGGCCTGATAGACTGCAGCCCGGTACGCGGTGGAACCGGTAATGCGAACGACGGTCTGAGCCGACGCAGCGCCGATGAGTGCAAAGGCGAGAAAAGTCGCCAACACAGCTTTTAGCGATTTCAAAGGATTGTTAATTAATCTAGTTTGAGGTTAGCCGATTAGATAGCGCACCGGACAGCGTCCCTTCTCTACCGAATGCCCCGCAATAATCGGGGGCCACTATCTGCCTCATAAGGATTCAGAGAACAACCACTCTATCGTTACAATTACGTTACAAGGCTCACATCGAGAGACGGACTGAACTTCAATGCGTCCAGTAAGTTACACAAATATGATATAGACCGTGCCACCGTTTAACTATATCAGTGCAGTAGTCTTTAAAGGAAAGTTAACTACGGGTGGCCCGGCGTCGAAAAGGTTAACCCCTGAAGGGGATCAACCCAAAACTAACTGCGCATGCGAGTCGCATAAGAATAGCGCGTCGCGAGCAATTTAGGCCCTTCTGGAGCCTCGCCCTACCAGTGATTGGCGGGCTTTTGCCATCGAATGTCACACAAATGTGACAATCGATGGATTGAGGCAACTCGTTGGACACGATACTTTTTCCGGCATCTAAAGCTGGCATTAGATTACCGGCAGATGGCCATTTGAATTTCCCTGCGCCAATACGGACGAGCGCGATCCAGTGGAAGACCGAAAGCCAAAAAATCTTATGGGTTTAGCGCGAGATAAAAGAGCGGCGATGGCGGCAAGCGTTGTCACGTTCTGGGTGATGGCAGCGACTTCCGCCCAGGCCGGTGAAGGCGAAATCCTGAAACCGGTAGTCAATCCGTCGTTAGCGGCGCAGCGGGCTGCGTTGGCGAATCAAGTGCAGACGGCCCAAGCTTTGCAGGCTTTACAAGCAGCCACGCACAATTATCAGGTCAGCGGGATCCGAGGAGGCGGCGTGATGATCAATGCGAGCAACAATCCGAGTGCTGTGCCCAGCCAGATTCTGGCCTCTATTCACGCCGACGGGAAAGTCTACGTTATCGACCGGAACGGCATCATTTTTGGCGGTCCTCGCCAGATCAATACCCACGAGCTCACCGGCGCCGCCATGGGCGCAACCAGCAACTCGCAGACGGAGCTCGTGAAACTACAGCGGACAGTGACGAAGCCGAAACAAAATCCATCCCTTATCAAAGTGGATGTTCTTGGCTTCGGCGGCAAATAGCCGTGACCCATTTTTCAACCGCGAATTGACACAAATGAAATCTCCCCTTTGGCGTCCGTTGACGTTCATTTGCGGTTTAAGATTTGTTTCCCGTTTTCTGTCTCGTTGGCGAAATCAACTCGGCCGCGAGAAATCGATCTGCTATTTGCTATTTGCGATCTGCTATTTTGGTTCTAGCGCCGAAGCCGGCGATATCCTAAGGGGTAACAGCTCTGGCAACAATGCGACCGCTGCACAGAGCAGCTTCTACGGCGGGAATCAGGCAGCGATGAACCAGCTGCAAACCAATGCGCAGGATATTTTGTCGCGGGTGGCGGAAGCGATGTCATCGGCGCAAAAACTGCAACAAGCCGCTCGGAATGCTGCCGCCGCCGGCTTTAGCAATGTTCCCAACGGATTGATCCCAGGTGGTCTGCAGCCCGCGGCCGGCAAAAACGCGTTTTGGCAAGGGGCCAATGCCCCGACCCAATCCGTGTCCGGTGGGCAAACCACGGTCACAATTCAACAGACGGCGCCGCAAGCGATTTTGAATTGGCAGACTTTTAATGTTGGCAAAAATACGACGGCTTATTTCAATCAAAGCGGCGGTGGGAACGCTGCGAATACCTGGGTGGCATTGGACCGGATCTTGGATCCTTCCGGGTCCCCGAGCCAGATCCTGGGCTCGATCAAGGCACAAGGACAGGTTTATCTGATTAACCAAAACGGGATCATTTTCGGGGGAACATCCCAGGTCAATGTCGGTACGCTGCTGGCCGCAGGTGCGGCGATCACCAACACCCAGTTCACCACCTCCGGTATTTATAGCAGCAATAATCTCGCTAGTTTTACCGGCGGATCAGGCACGATTGTGGTTCAAGCCGGCGCCCAAATCGTTACCAACACCCCGCAGGGAATCGCGGACAGAGGCGGTGCTGTCATTCTGCTAGGTAACTCAGTCGAGAACGATGGTTCCATCACCACATCGAACGGCCAGACCATCCTGGCGGCAGGCGGAGATTTCTTTCTTCGCCAAGGTTTCAGCATAAGCCCCGCTACCGGCGCGGTGGTTACTTCGACCGCTCTCGGCACCATGATCGGGGTTGATCAGGGTGGAACCGCGTTGAACACCGGTCTTATCCGGGCGAACACCGGTGACATCACCATGGTCGGTGGTCAGGTGACCCAAAGCGGAGTCGTTATTTCCACCAGCTCAGTCGATCAGCGAGGCACAATTCATCTGTTAACCGCCACCAGCGATATCAAGGGCAGCGTCACCTTAGCGCCCGGGAGCGTGACTTATATCGAGCCGGACCCTAATTCCGGGACCGCGCTTGATCCGCAGCAGACAGCAGCCTACGCACTGGGCGCTTCTGCTGCCGCCGGGTTCCCTACGAACGTCGAGGATTACGCGATACTTCCGGATCGTGTCGGTATCTCCCGGATCGAAATCAACACGGGCGGCACCGTCGATTTTGCCGGTGGGTCGCTCACCAGCGCGACGGCCGGGCAGATCGAGGTCAGCGCCGGAGACCGCATTTTTGCCGGGAACGGTGCTGTACTGGACGTCTCTGGCTTGCTCAACGTTTCGTTACCGATGTCCGCGAACAATCTCGCGGTCAATATTCAAGGGTTTGAACTCCGGGATGCCCCGGTAAACCGGGGTACCGAGTCGCTGTTCAACAACACGGTCTATGTGGACCTCCGCCAACTGCAGGAAGTGCCGGCCAATGCGAGCTATAACGCGCCTTATAATACCGAGAACCGTTACTACACAGCCGGCGGTTTATTAGAGGTAAGCGGGGAACTGAACAACGTCGGCCATAGCATCGAAGAATGGGATTCCATCGGCGGCAGTATCACGTTTTCGGCAAACCAGGTTATTGCTCAGACCGGTTCCGTGTTTGACATCGCCGGCGGTTCGATCCGGTATCAGGCCGGTTACCTTAAAGAGAGCTATGTCATCGGGAGCGATGGCCGCATCTATAACGTAAACACAGCCCCGGCGGGCATCGGCTATGTCGGGGTATTCAACGGGTTCATGGTCAATCATCCTCGTTGGAATGTCACTGAAACCTACCAGAACGTTCTCTCTCAGCCGAGCCAGATTTATCTGCCAAGCTATACGGCCGGGCGCGACGCCGGGAGCCTGACCATCGACGCACCCACTTCGATCTTTGAGGGGACGATTGAAGCGCTCACGTTCGATGGTCCCCAGCAGGATAGCGCGCGACCTTCAAACGTGACCGATCCATTTCTTTTGACGGAAAGTACCGTGGCGCTCAATGGCGCACTGGTGGTCGGTCCCTATACCGAGGTCGTGAGCGGTACCCCTGAGCAGGGGACCACTTACACGAGTAATGTCGTTATTGGGAATAACCCCTCCTCTTTGACCGCTGGGCTCGGGGCGACAACCCAAATCAGCAAGAATCTCGCCGATACCGAAACGTTGTCTGCGACGCAGATCAGCAATGCTGACCTGGGCAACTTTACGGTGGATGTGCAGGCAGCGCCAAAACCGAGTCCATCAGCGGGCCCGGCGCCAGCCCCCAAGGGAAGAGGCTTCTTAACCATCAATTCACCGTTAACTTTTGCGGACGGTGCTCAGATCTTTCTGACTGCGGCTAGAGTGCTGATCGGCGGCAGTATTACCGCCCAGGATGGCAGTATCTCTATCAGCAGCTTATCCTATAATTTAGGCAACCCGCCGCCGCTAGTGCCGGCGAGGTCGATCGCCGGCATCGTCCTGGAACGAGGGGCCACTATCGACACCGCTGGTCTCTGGACAAACGCGTTTCTCAACCCGCTGGATATTACCGGCGAAGCTTTCGTTAACGGCGGTAACGTGACGCTCACCTCAAACCAAGGGATCAGGTTAGCAGCGGGGAGCTTGATCGACGCATCTTCTGGGGCCGCAATTCTACCGAATCATAAAACCGTGAGCGGTACTGGTGGGAACATCACGATCCAAGCGGACGACATCGGCAATGTCGGGGTGTCCCCGACCAACCCACGACAAAAACTCACGGTATTTCAAGCGATATCGCGGGGACGTTTGATTTTAGACGGCACCATTCAGTCTTTCGGGGTTAAAGCGGGAGGCGCCCTTTCCTTGCAAGCTTACTCCGTGATCATCGGGAACGGTGTAACGGCTGCGGCGAATGATGAACTCGTGCTTCCCACCTCGTTTTTCGATCAGGGCTTTTCCAGTTACACGGTTCACGGTATGGCTGCGGTGACGGTAGAACCAGGCGCCAACATCAACGTTACCGAGCCGGTCTATCAGTTTAACGCCAATAGTTTCAAAGTAGCGACGGGCACAAATCCGGCGTCCGTATTTGGTAGTCCGCTATTGATGCCGGTTTACGTCGGTAACCCGGATACCGCGACTGTAACCCAGCGTCCTGGGGCGAGTTTGAGTCTTCTAGCCGGAATTGATGGCCAGATACCAAACCCACCGATTGTTGCCGCGGGCGGCAAGATCGATATCGGGGCCGGATCAACCATCAATGTTGATCCTGGCCAGTCGATCAATGTCGAAGCAGCCGGCCAGATTACGGTCGATGGAACCCTGCGGGCGCCAAGCGGTTCTATCGAAATCGTGAATTACCGGTCCTTAGGCGGAGTCCTCGGGCATGGAAAACATCTCAGCTATCTCCCGCTAGCGCTCTCGGTCTGGATCGGTGATGACAGTACGCTGGATGTGGCCGCACAGGCATTCGTTGCATATGACCGCTTTGGCCGTCCCTATGGCGTTGTGCCGAACGGCGGGTCGATCGTTTTAGGAAGCGCTGGCGGGACGCAAAACCCCAGTGGCCAGCCGGAGCTGATCTCGACCGACGCGTTCGTGATTATCCGTTCGGGCGCTACTCTGGATGCTTCGGGCACGAGCGCGGTCTTGGATTTGTATGCAGGGGAGAACCCCGTTGAGAGCGATAATGGAACAGCTGGTTCAACAATCCAAACGGGCCCGGTTTACGTTGCGAGCAATGGCGGCTCCATCTCATTGAGCTCTTACGATGGAATTTATATCGATGGTACGCTGCGAGCGGCACCAGGCGGTCCGGGAGGGGCGGGCGGCACTTTCGCGGTTACCCTTGCAGGTCCGATCTATGTGATTCCCCAGGCTGCGCAGGCACAAACGGACGATGCCGTTCCTAACAAGTTGCGTTTACCCAGGTCGATCGTGATCGGTCAGAACCCAGTTCCCAGTGATCTCCCTCCCAATTTGCAGCCCGGCCAAATCAACCCGGGGCTGGAGATTGGTCATGCCTACGTTAGCGCAAGCACAATCGAGGAAGGCGGATTCGCTAATCTCTCCTTTGACGCGGCAAACTCGATTATTTTTAAGGGTAACGTCACTTTGACTGCGGGAGAAAGCGTCACGCTGACTGCTTTGTCTCTCGCCGACACGCACCGGAATGGGCAGGTCAATATCATCGCGCCCTATGTCCTATTAAACGAGCCGATAACCGGCATAAAGGGCTATGGCTTTATCTCTAACAACACCGCCAACCTGAACAATTTCCCTGCGACAGCCGCGGTCCACGGAAACGCAGTTCTCACCATCGACGCTGACCTGATCGATTTGGCGTTCGCTCAATTCGGGGACACGGAAACAGTTCCGGTTGTGACGGGCTCTAAGATGCGGAAGATCAATGTCCCGGCGTTCAGGGACGTCAATTTTATCAGCCAGGGTGATATCCGTTTCGTGCCTGTCGCGGGCACGACGGCTGCCACCGTCACCACCCCTGGGAGTTTTACATTCACCGCGGCTCAGCTCTATCCGGTTTCAGATACTTCAGCAACGGTTGAGGCCGGATTTCTCTCTAGTGCGTCCGTCTTACCCTTTGTAAACGGTACCTCTATTTCGATCTCTCGCATCAATGACGTTGATCCGGCAGTTCCCCAATCGGTTTTTGGAGAGCTGACCCTTGAGGCTGAAAAGATCAACCAGGGTGGGATTATCCGGGCCCCGCTAGGGGCGATCACCTTTGGAATTAACGGACCTCAAACCGGTCCTGTGACCAGGCACATCGATTTTGTTTCGGGTAGCATCACCTCCGTGAGCGGAAACGGATTGACCCTTCCCTACGGAGGGACCACCGACGGTGTGACCTATTTGGTCGATGGCCAGACCTTCACCACTGCTGATATAATCGACGCAGCCTTTACCCAGGCACGTGGCGCCATTAGCGGAGCAAGGGGAATTTTGTTGAACGGGTATTCGGTATCGGTCGCAAGCGGGGCGTTGCTTGATCTTTCCGGCGGCGGCACCTTGTTTGGGGAAGGGTTTATCTCGGGTCGAGGCGGCTCGCTGGATGTCCTTTCGACCGGACTGGTCAACCAGAACCCGAGCAATACGTTCAGTGCTTCCGGGGACAGTGTCTATGCCCTCGTCCCAGGCGTGCAAAGCTATGCCCCGTCGGTCGTTGATACCAACACCGTTTTCACCGGAAACATGCCCGGGATCGGCCAACAAATCACGATACCGGCTGGTGTCCCCGGGCTTCCCGCCGGGACCTACACGCTGATGCCTTCCAACTATGCCCTATTACCAGGAGCTTTCCGAGTCGAACTCGGGGGTCGGGCTAATACCAAACAACCGTCTATCTTGTCTTTGGATAACGGTTCCTATGAGGTCAATGTCAACTCGGGAGTATTCAACACCGGTATCCTGAGCTCGCTTCCGACAGAAGCGATCATCACACCGGCATCCGTGGTTGAAACCTACTCTGATTATGACCTGGAAACCTACAGCGCGGTGGCCATCTCTCAGGCACAGAGGTTTAACCAACCACGACCGGTATTGCCCGTGGATGCCTCCACCTTAACCATCAACCTAGTGGCTCCGCTTAAAGCAGTTTCGCAACTCAGCTTTGATGGTACGGCAAGTTTCGCACCTGCTCCTGGCGGTTATTCAGGCGTCCTGGTTATCGGCGGCTTCAACGGAAGCAGCAACATCGAGATTACCGGACCTAACGCGACCCCAACCCTGGGTTGGACCTCGCTAAGTGCATCCGCGATTAATGCGATCGGCGCACCCAACGTTTATATCGGAGGAGTCCTCGTTTCCGGTGCGAGCACGCAACCGCCTACCGGGGGGACCTTTTTGGTCGGATTCCAAGCGACTGCTCAAGCGGTGACCCTCCGAACTGGGGCGGAGGTAACCGGCGCCGACGTGTTCCTGATGGCGGAAGGAAGCGGCGGCATCACGATCGAATCCGGCGCTTCTATCGATACCTTAGGCAAAGGAGCGCCGGCCTTTGATTCCACCAGCGGCTATTTCTTTACGAATTATATCCAGAATAACGCAAATAGTACACCGGTCATCGCGGTCTCGAACGGTTACCTGAACATTCTGCCCTCTTCTATCCCGAGCGTCAGTCCGATTACGGTCGACAACGGAGCGTCATTACTTTCCGACGGCTCGATCGCATTCGCCACCAATGGCGTTCTCGACCTGGGAGAAATGGTGAATTATGGCGCGAAGTACATTGGATTCTCCGCCGCCGACATCAATATCGGCACGGCTGCAGCCTTCGCGGCCGCTCAGAAAGCGGGTACGCTTCCAACCGGTATTTTGCTTGACCAGACCGTGCTGGATGACCTTCTGGCAGGCGACCCTGCGACCGGCGCCCCTGCCCTTCAGATCCTGACACTGTCCGCGTCGCAATCGATCAACATTTACGGAACTGTCGATCTGAATACGGTGAACGCGGTCACCGGTAAATCGACCCTTCAGGATTTGGTGTTCAACACACCGGCCGTCTATGGCGCCGGGAAGGGGTCGGATGTCGTGAACATCACCACCAACACATTGATTTGGAACGGCCTAGCACAAGTCGGCACTGCGAACGCGGGCGGATTACCAGTCACAACCTACAACGATACACCTGCGGGTCCCGTCATTGCCGGGGGGCCTGGAACCGGTAGCGGTACTCTGAATATTATCGCGAACGAGATCGTGTTCGGCTACGGTCCAATGGACCAACCGCAGAACCTCGCTTCGCTCGGCCGGTTGGTGCTCGGCTTCTCCGCCGTGAACCTGACAGCAAACCAGGAGATCACCGCTAACAGTAAAGGATCGTTTTCGGTTTATCTCGCGGAGACGGGGCCGGGGACTTACACCGGCGGCAACTTGAACCTCACTACGCCGTTATTGACTGGGGCGCCGGGCTCGGTCCTGAGTTATAAGGCGGGAGGGGTGCTGACACTGACAACGCCCACCGGCGTGCTACCAGCCACCCAAATGTCCGATAGTCTTGGAGCCGAAATCGATCTCTCGGCTAATACGATCACCGATTCGAGCTCGATCCTCGCCGCCAGCGGTAAAGTGACCTTAACCGCAACCGGCGATATTTCGCTGAACTCGGGTTCTCGCATCGACGTGTCTGGCCTGACGGTGGCGATGTTCGATCAGAAGGTCCCTACCTTCGGTGGCTACATTTCATTGGAAAGCACCACCGGTAATATCACCCAGGCTAGAACTTCGGTTGTCGATGTCTCGGCGATCGGCGATAACGCCGGTAGCTTGACCATCACCGCTACGGGCACTTCGGGCGGTCAAGTGACCCTTGGGGGAACGCTCTTGGGCAGCAGTACCGGCGATTTTAATGCCGGTTCCTTTGCTATCAGGGCGCAAAATGCCGGCGACTTCACGGCGCTCAACCAGTTGCTTGATACCGGTGGATTTTTTTACTCGCGATCATTCGACATCAAACAAGGAAGCATCGATATCGCTGCGGGCACCACCATCACCGCGCATACCGTTGAGATCTCCGTCGATAACGGCAGCCTGACGATCAATGGGACTATCGATGCCAGTGGCACTACCCCGGGCTCAATCCGGTTGTCAGCTAGCGGCAATCTTGAACTGACCCCAACCGGTGTTCTCGATGTTCACAGCACCGTGCTGCAAGTCGATAGCTACGGCCAACCCATCGCGGCTGAGAACCAGGGTATCATTGTACTCACGGTCGCGGACGGCACTGATACTTCAGCGAATACGTTGAATAATGGAACCGGCAGTCTGCTGCTGGATGCAGGCGCCACCATCAACATGAGCTCACCCGACGGCATCGATCGCGGCGACTTGGAGCTGAATGTACCTAGAACCGCGGTTACCTCAGGTAATATCCGCATCCAGGCTAACGCTCCGCTCAATATTACTGGCGCTCAGACCATCGCCGTCAACGCATTTTGGACGTATGCGCCAACCGACCCCAGTGGGACGATTGTTCAAAGCGCAGGCTCCGGTGTTCCAAACGGTGCGATTATCCTTGATCAGGTCAACCAGGACAGCATGAGTTTCATTGCGAGTGCGGAATCGGGTGGCCATCTCAGCCAGACTTTGCAGAAAGAGTTAGGAGGGCTGACTGTTGATCAGGCGGCTTTTCATCTACGACCTGGGATCGAAATCGTCAGCGCGACTCCGACCGGAAACCTGACCGTACTCGGCGACCTCGATCTGTCGAAGTATCGTTACGCCAGTGTCAACCCCAATTCCCCGCTCGATTCCGTCTATGGCTCCGGAGAACCCGGGGTCGTGATCCTGCGCGCGGGTGGTAACCTGAACATTTACGGAAGTATCAACGATGGGTTCGCCCCTCTTTCCCTGAACGGTACCGCATTTCCAGACGAGAATGGTTGGGTTCTCTACGGCGGAAAACCCACTCTCTCCAATGTTGTGATCGAGACGAGCGTTACGCTGGATAAATTCACGACGTTTAGCAACGATTCAGTTTCCCTGAACTATTCTATCCCGATCAGCGGAGGAACGCTGAATCCGAACGTGCTGATCCCGGTGCCGGTCAAATTGAGTGCAACGGCCACGGTTATCACGCCGTTCGTTGCAACTGCTACGATCACGATCCCCGGAGGACAAGTGTTTAAGCCCGGGCAGACGGTTCCCGCGGGTACCCAGTTGCTAGCCGGGACCACGCTGGCTAACGGTTCAGTGTTACCCATTCCGGTTGCGATCGGCCCGGTTACCTGGCCTGCCGGCGCCCTTCTCTCGGACTTCACGGGATCGATTTCTCTGGCCGGTAATGTAAACCTGGTCTCAGGTGATCTGATCCCGGTTGGCACCACGCCGCAATTCGCGAAAGGCACCAAATCGGTTCCTACCCGCCTACCCAGCGGTACCGGGGGTATCCAGGGTCAGGTTTACGCGGTTGAAGGGATGCTGCCACCTGGGCCAAACGGTCAAGAACCTCTCTCCTGGTCCATCCAACTCGTAGCCGGAGCAGACACGGGAGCAGCGGATACTCGGGTTCTGCAAGCGCAAAGTGCACTGAATGGATCCGGTAACCTGATCCTTGATGATCCGCATTATAGTCTGGCGACAAATACGCCAATTTTCAGCGTGATCAGGACCGGTACCGGTGACCTTGATTTGTTAGCGGGCGGTAACATAACGGAAGAATCATTATACGGTATCTACACGGCCGGAGCGCAGACGACGATCCCGGAAAGTTCGTTTAATCTGCCTCGGGTCGCGCCCAACGGTTCCCTTTTCACGGGTAAGTACGCTAAATCGATCTACGAGACGATCGCGACGACCGACTATCAAGCCTATTACCCGGACGGCGGTGGTAACGTCCTGGTTTCCGCTCAGGGGACCCTGACTGGTTTCAGCATTAATGGTAGTCCGGACAACGGGAACTATATCGCGACCTACGGTATCGGCGATTGGCTATGGCGCCAGGGAGGCGCCGGTCTTGGCCAAAATGCCGCCTGGTGGGTCAATTTCGGAACTTACGTACCGGGCAGCAACGCATCGACCCCGGTGGTAACCGGGTTCACTGGCATTGGCGCACTCGGCGGTGGAAATCTCGCGGTTCTGTCCGGCGGGGATGCGGGGGTTATCAGCTCATCGAACGGTACTACCAGCAGCAGCTTGTTTATTGCAGTAGGAGGCACCGGACGGGTAACCTCGGTGAACGGCTTAAGCGGCGGATCCTTAGTCCAAACTGGGGGTGGTAATATGACGATCGAAATTGGAGGAGCACTGAATCCGGCGGTCGCCGACTATAGCAAAGTCGATAGCGCCTTCCAAGGAGGCGAGTTCGTCGATCTGCGTGGAAACGTGAAAATTAGCGCCGGGTCAATCGGCGGCATCGACCTGATCTATGGCCAATCGAGCAGCGGCGATCCGCGTCCTACGGACGTCACCACTGCTGCTCTCTTTAGCTTCGCGTTTGGGGGCCCGGTGTTGGCACCAGGCGACGCGACGATCGACGCCCAGGTCCGGGGCGATCTTGTGCTGGGTAACGCCGCCGACCCTGGTCGCCTATCAGAACAGAATATGACCCCCGCAGTCTCTAAGGGCAGTTCAAACGTGTCCGGCCAGGGCGAGTCCTGGTTTTCACTCTGGACCTCGGGAACGACCATACGGCTTGTTTCCGCCGGGGGAAACGTGCTTCCTATCAATACTACTGACAGCCAACTCGACGGTGCGCTAGAAAGTCAAACCACCAGCAGCAACGACATCTACCAAAGCTACCTCTTTCCCTCTACTCTGAGTATCGTCGCGGCCAGCGGCAGCGTCTATACCGGCAGCAGTAACCCAATAGGTAGTGTGACTTACTACGCTTTGGAGCTGGCTCCGTCGCCCACCGGGGAACTGCAAGTGCTGGCAGAGAACTCGCTCTACGCCAATGCTTATTCGGTGCCACCGGGACACGGGGCCACAGCGCAGCCCGTCTTTTTTGAAATTTCGGGCGCAGATACTACGTCGGAACCGACTCCATTTAACCCGGCTTTTTACCTGCTTTCTAAAAATGGGACCATAACGAACACGAACACGAACCCGCTTGGCAGCGACCAGGGTGGTTTCAATCTATTCGCCTTTGGTCCCGACTCCGCGTTGGGGACGCTCCATAAGGACGACCCTGTTCCGGCACGGATCTATGCAGTGAACGGCGACATTGTGGGGCTCCAAGTCGGACAGGTTCGGTCAATTGTTGAGGGGAACTTTCCGACTCAATGGTACGTTGCCGCTAAGGCAATGGACATCCGGGCGGAGGGCGACATCGTCAATTTCGGTTTATCCGAAAGTGTTCGCAGCCTTATTCTTAACAATTCCTCCAAAGATGTCTCCGTCGTCTCTGCGGGGAACGAGATTCTATTCGCCAACGTCGATATCGCCGGACCAGGCAATTTGGAGGCGAGTGCCGGCGGAAACGTTTACCAGGGCGCGCAGGGTGTGATCGAATCGATCGGGTTGATTGGAACGCCTAAGCTAATCAATCCGGACGGCGGCGCCGGAATTATCGTGTTAGCCGGGGTCGGGTCCACCGGTCCAAATTGGACCGGGTTCGCCAATCTTTATCTGAACCCGGCAAACGTGGCGAATCCGAATGTGCTGCTGGTGAATCAGCCAGGGAAAGTGGTGGCTACTTACCAAGATCAGCTGCTCACCTGGCTACAACAACAGTACGCGTTTAAGGGATCGACCACTGACGCATTGGCCTACTTTGAATCCTTGCCCATCGAACAGCAAAGTGTGTTCCTCTTGCAGGTCTATTTCGGCGAGCTCAACGAGTCCGGGCTGCAATATAACAAGCAGACCAGCCCCTTCTATCACAGCTATCTGCAAGGTCAGGAGGCGATCGCCACCCTGTTCCCAACGACAGGATCGAACGGGCAATCGATCACCTACAATGGCAGCTTAATCATGTTCAGCGCGGGAACCCCTCCGAATACCACAGACAGCAGTATCCTCACCGATTTCGGCGGCAGCATCACAACGGTCGTACCTGGGGGCCAAACCATCGTGGGTGTCAGCGGAGTCACTCCGGGAGCGCATGCCGGTATTCTCAGCCAGGGCTCCGGCGACATTGATATGTATTCAGACGGTAGTGTCTTACTCGGCGAGAGCCGGGTCCTGACGACTTTTGGCGGCAATATCGTGATTTGGTCGGCTGGCGGTGATATCAATGCGGGTATCGGCGCCAAAGGGACGGTCATTTTCGCGCCTCCCGGTATTGTCTATGACGATTTCGGCGATATCGTGTTGGCCCCCACTGCGCCCAGCTCGGGCGCTGGAATCGGAACACTGGTGCCGATCCCGGATATCCCGCCAGGCAATGTGAACTTGATTGCTCCGCTTGGAACTATCGATGCGGGAGAAGCCGGTATCCGGGCCTCGGGCAACGCAAACCTGGCAGCCCGGGTAATCGTCAACGCCGCCAATATTTCCGTGGCTGGGAAGACCACCGGAGTGCCCACTATCGTATCACCCAACGTGGCCGCGATCACCGCCGCCAGTAACGCGGTGGGTTCGACCAGCAACGTCGCGCAAGAGGTCGCTAAACAACAGACCAATGCTAACCAGCAAGAGTCTCAATCGGTCATAATCGTTGAAGTTCTGGGTTATGGCGGCGGGGATTCTGGGAGTGATTAGTGAGAAGTGATTGGTGATTGACAGGGGCGTGGCGAAGCCACGGAGCGCTGTCTTCCCGCGGCCGCGGGACGAGGCCGAAAGGGGTCGCCACCCATGGAGCACTGCGAAATCCTACGGCGCGATAGGTATCAAGGCCGTGTCCCGTGGGGACCAAATGAAGGTGGCCCGACTCCGCAAGGTCTACGTCGCGAGCGGAGCGGTTGGTCGGGCAAAATCTATCGCTGTCGGGTGCGCCGTAGTCCGCGAAGGCGAACCTGGTGCTTCCGCATCACTCAATGCGGCGGCACGCACTTCAGCATCGCTTAATCCGCGCCAACCGAGGCGTCGAGGTTCTGGCGGCGACCAGGGTTAGCACTCGAGACCGAGCGATAGAGCCGCTGTTCGTGGGGCTATTCCCTTCGCTAACCAAAGCGTTTGGTGGAAAGGCGGCATCAAATGAAGACATGTAAGTTCATCACTTGCGGAGGCTTGATCGCTATTCGGCCGTCCCAGCTCCCAGCCACTCTATTTGTCGCAGGATCGTAACAATCGAGCACTTGTTCGACCGGTCGATTGAGTGCTACGAACAGTGCCTCCACGGAGGGTCTGTGCTGTTGAGAGGAGCGTGCGGTCGGCGGATGGAAAAATCGCGGAAATCGCCACGATGGAAGACATTACAAATGACAGTCGAAAGCATCTGCCCAAAACGAGATCTGGCGTGCGGTAAAGCGGCCGCTGGATCGTCTTGGTGTGATGTCATCATGGCTAATGTCAGCGGCAAGCGATGGATTATTCGGCCAGTCTCTCACTTGTCTGCCGTAGCTCTAAGGACGGAGGAAGCACGGCGTGCTACCAGGTTCTTAGCGATTGTCTCTTGGTTGGTGATGCTGTTAGCCGGTGCGCCGGCCGCATCAGTCGCGCAGACTCCGACACCTACGCAAGCCCCTTCGGCAGGCTCAAGGCAGGCGGAGCAACGGATCTATATTCAAGAGTATCGCGTTCAAGGCGCGCACAAGTTAACAGAGCTCGAGATCGAGCAAGCGGTCTATCCGTATCTTGGTCCCGGCCGGACAACCGAGGACGTGGAACAGGCCAGGGCAGCTCTGGAAAAAGCTTACCAGGACAAGGGGTATCAGACCGTTTCCGTGCAGATACCGGCGCAACAGGTCCGGAATGGAGTGGTAATCCTGCAGGTAGTCGAAGGAAAGGTCGGACGGCTTCGCATTCGCGGTTCGCGCTATTTCTCGTTGAACGAGATCAAAAGAGGGGCGCCCTCCATGGCTGAAGGGACGGTGCCAAATTTCAATGATGTGACCCGAGACATTGTGGCGCTCAACCAATTGCCCGATCGACGGGTTACTCCGACATTGCGCGCTGGGGTGGAACCGGGAACGGTCGATATCGATCTCAACGTTAAGGATAGCTTACCGCTGCACGGGAGTCTGGAACTGAACGATCGGAACAGCCCTGACACGACGTCCCTACGGATCAATGGCTCAATTAGTTATAATAATTTTTGGCAACTAGGCCACTCCGCCGGTTTCAGTTTTCAAATCGCACCCGAAAACCTGCGCGATGCTGAAGTTTTCTCCGGCTATTACTTAGCCCGTTTTCCCGAGTTCCCAGGCATCAGCATTCTCCTGCAAGGGACTAAGCAAAACAGTAACGTATCCACTTTGGGTAGCATCGCTGTTGCCGGGCGTGGCTCGATTTTTGGAGTCAGAGGTATTTTTACCTTGCCACCAGGAAAAGATTTTTATGAGTCGATTAGCGCCGGTTTCGATTGGAAGCATTTCGATCAAAATGTCGGTCTGAGTACCGGAAAACTTGAAACGCCGATTACTTACTATCCGGTTAGTGCGGTTTATACGTCGACATGGGTTCCAAAAGGCTCGGAAACCGATCTAGACGCTGGGATCACTTTGGGTCTCCGAGGAGGAATAGGGAGCAAAGACAATCAGTTCGATAACAGCCGGTTCAAGGCCAGCGGCAACTTCATCTATTTCCGCGCCGACCTATCTCATACCCATGATTTGCCGGGAGGCATGCAGGTTTATGCCAAGGTACAAGGCCAAGTCGCCGATCAACCATTGATCAATAGCGAGCAGATCGGTGGAGGCGGTCTTGGAACCGTACGCGGCTATTATGAAGCCGAGGAACTGGGCGATAACGGAATCTTCGGAACTCTCGAGCTGCGCAGTCCTTCACTACTCGGCTGGATGAACAAGAAAGAAGACGAGTGGTGGATTTACGCATTTCTGGATGCCGGTACATTGACGATTAGAGATCCGCTCCCCCAGCAAAACGATGTTTTCAACCTGGCCAGCTGGGGAGTCGGCAGCCGCCTCCAGCTTTATCAACATCTCAATGGATCACTTGATATCGGCGTGCCGATGATCAGCGCTCAGGATACCAGCGTTCATGAGGTGCGTTTCATTTTCCGTCTCTGGGCCGACTTCTAAAAATACAAGCAAGATCTAACTATCCCGTCTATGCCAACGGTCAGCAACCTAACCAAAAAAGCCCGCCTAACTTACCTGTTGTTAGGATGGCTAATCCTTCTGATCATTCCGGCCACCGCTCAAGCCTGGTGGAACGGAGAATGGTCCATCCGAAAGAAGATCACGATCGATACGTCGGCTACCGGCGTCGCGATCAGCCAGCCGATCGGACCCGCAGTCGTCCTTTTGCGTCTGCACGACGGCAATTTTCAATTCACGGCAGCGAGAGATGATGGGAGCGATATCCGGTTTCTGGCAGCCGATGATAAGACTCTCCTCACCTATCACGTCGAGAAGTATGACTCCCTGCTTAATGAGGCGTTCGTCTGGGTCAAACTCCCTGATGTGACGGCAGGAGGCAAAACCACCTTCTGGCTTTACTACGGTAATACCGGGACCACCGCGGCTCGCGTCGACAACGCAAAGGCGACTTACGATCCCGAGACCGTTCTGGTCTACCACTTCACCGCGGAACCACCCGTGGATGTAACCAGCTACGAGAACAACGGCAAAACCGCCGGCACTCAAGTAGAAGGGTCCTTAATCGGGAACGGGGTTCGTTTCGACGGACAGAACAATATTACCCTGCCGGATTCTCCTTCGCTGGCCTGGAGTGATGGAGCAACTTTTACCTGGTCCGCGTGGGTTAACGCGACGGAGTTACAACCTAACGCCGCCATCTACAGCCGTCGCGATGGTGGGTCGAGCCTGGTTATCGGCCTGGATAACGGCATTCCCTACGTCGAGGTAAACAGTCCCGGGAGTTCTGCTAGAACCGCCCCGGGAACCGCGCTCACGGCCAAGACTTGGCACCATTTAGCGGTGGTCTTAGCCGGTTCGTTGATTACCCTTTATGTCGACGGCGACGCTTACGCTACCTCCAGCGCCAAGGCTCCAGCGCTGACCGCCGCGCCGATCGTAGGAGGCGATCCTAGTGGAACCGGCTTCAAAGGCGAGATGGATGAATTGGAAATCTCGAAAACCGGACGATCGCCCGGTCTGCTCAAATTCATCGCTACTAACCAAGGTCCTGGCGACACCTCAAAGTTGCTAACTTTCGGCGAGGACGAACAGACTTCGAGTTGGCTGAGCGGCGGCTATTTCGGGGTCATCCTAAAGTCAGTGACGCCTGATGGCTGGGTGGTAATCGGCATCCTAATCCTGATGGGAATTTTCAGTTGGTTCGTCATGTTCAACCGGCTGGCCTATCTCAATAGCGTGAGTAAAGGCAACGCCCGGTTCTTGCGCGAATGGGATCATATTTCCAAAGATCTAACCTCGCTCGATGCCAGCAGCGAGGAAGACGTCAAAGCGTTAGATGCTCGTTTCGATAAGATCGGCAGTCGAGCGGTGCGGCGGGCAGCCATTTATAGGATCTATCATATCGGCGCAGAAGAAATCCGGCGCCGAATGTCAAACGGCGGCCCCAAGACCCTTTCGGCTTCGTCGATCGAAGCGATCCGGGCCAGCCTCGATGGCGGACTGGTTCGAGAAACCCAGAAGCTGAATAATCTTATGGTCTTTCTGACATTGGCCATTTCCGGCGGTCCGTTCCTAGGCCTGCTGGGCACAGTGGTGGGTGTTATGATCACCTTTGCTGCCATCGCCGCGGCCGGCGATGTGAATGTGAACTCGATTGCCCCCGGCATCGCCGCCGCCCTAGTGGCAACCGTAGCCGGACTCGGCGTCGCGATCCCTTCACTCTTTGGCTACAACTATTTGCTGACCCGGATCAAATCCATGACCAGCGATATGCATGTTTTCATCGACGAATTTATCACCAAGATGGCGGAGTTCTACAGCAGCCGGCCTGACGAAGTTATCAGATAACTAACCTATTCACCACAGAGACGCAGAGAAAGCTTAACCGCGAATGAACACGAAAATTCAGCCAGCAGTGTTGGCGACACTACGAAGGTGTTTGACGCATCGGGTCGCTGGCAAGTTTTCGTGAGGTTTAACAGTTCTTCTAACTTTGTGTCCTCTGTGTCTCTGTGGTGAAATTTTCATAATCATCTATGCAGGTTCAATCTGAAGAGAAACCGTACGACGATATCAACATTACGCCGATGCTCGACTTGGCTTATGTGTTGCTCGTCATTTTCATTATCATGACGACGGCTTCGGTGCAGGGGTTGAAGGTGAATTTACCGAAAGCGAGCGCCGCCCCTAGCCTGGCTAAACCGCAAACCAAAGCGATTACCGTTACCAACGAAGGCAAGATCTTTCTCGATACCATCCCGGTCACCTTAGAGGAGTTAGAACAACGGTTAGCTCAACAAAAGTCGCAGACGCCGGAATTCCCGGTGGTAGTACGCGGAGACAGCCTTACCCAATACCAAAAAATCATGGACGTATTGGACATACTCGGGCGTGTCGGGATCAGCCAAGTCGGTCTGGCTACCAAACCATTGGTTAAATGAGACGAAGCCCACACCTCAAGGGACGCGAAATGCAGCTTGCCATCAGGCCGTCGAGGCTATTCGGGAGCGTCGCCCTACCAATCGGCGGCGAGCATGGACTATGACCGGGAACCATGAACCGCTAACTGCTAACCGCCAACCGTTAACCATGCGCACCATGGATCCAAGTGATGAACAAGAATTAGGTTTCTACCGGCGGTACCGCTATCTGATTTGGATAGGCGCAGTCATAATTCTAGCCGCGCCGATCACGCTTGCCATTAAAACGCTGACTGCCACCAAGGAAACACCGGCCAAGGTAGCGCCAATCACGTTTGTTAAATTACTGCCACCGGCGCCGACGCCGACCCCGCCACCGCCGCAACCCCAATCAACCCCGCTCCCCCAAGAGCAGATGCTCGAACAGAAGAGGATGATGGAACCGGAAACCAAGCCGGAACATCCGGACGAGAAACCGAAGGCCGATAGCAAAAAGGCGCCGGGGCCATTGGGCGTAAACGCCAAAGGCGAGGGTAAAGGGGACGCATTCGGGTTGGTCGGTAGATCGGGCGGCAACGGTCTGCTTGACGGCGGAGGAGGCGGAGGCAGCCGTTTCGGGTGGTACGCCTCCCAAATCCAGGCCAGGATCGAAGAAGCGCTTCGCCAAAATAATCGGACTCGATCTGCTTCCATTGCCGGGTTGCGGGTGCGGATCTGGGCGGATAACACGGGCCGGGTGACCCGGGCTCAGCTCGTTGGTTCATCGGGCGATCCGGCCATCGATAACGCCATCCAGAACGAGGTTTTAACCGGGCTCCAATTGAAACAAGCGCCGCCCGCAGATATGCCGATGCCGATCGTTCTCAGAGTAACTGCGCACCGGTCAAGTTAATCAATCTCTAAAACTATCCTTTCCAACCTCCTTCGCCGACTATGACCAATCGAGGCAGCGTATTGCGCCGGCAGGCGTTGTTACTAGTACTATTATGGTGCGCATCTACCCTGCCGGGAGTTGCGGCCGATCCGGCCAGTTCACCCGGCGCCCAAATCACACCAGAATCCGGGAAGCAAGGGCCGCAACCGGTCGTCTCCCCTAACTCGAATGCAACTCCTACGGCTTCGCCAGTACCGGTGGTCTCGCCGAATCCCGTAGCGACTCCCGGGGCATCGCCTCCGATAGATGCAGCCTCGGCGTCGGCCTCGCCTTCGCCCGGTTCTCAGGCGTCGCCGACTCCTTCCCAAAATGTAGTGATTAACCTCATCAACCGTCTGGTCCAGCGCGGGGTACTCTCCAAAGAAGACGCCAGCGATCTAATTCAGCAGGCCGAAGCGGATGCCGCTCGGGCCAAGGACGAGGCAGCTAAGGCAAGCTCGACTCCGGCAGGTACTGACTTTGCTCAATCCGGCCTTTTGCCGCCCGTTGGTGAACTCCAGAACGCAACGGCTGTCTCACAGGCCGCTCCCCAGCCCACCCCGCCTCCGGAAGAAATCCCGCCGGCTCTGCAGCCCGGACCGGATAACACGGTTCGGGTCACTTATATCCCTGAGATTGTTAAGAACCAATTGCGAGAACAGATCGAACAAGACGTGTTGCGGGATACGCAAGATGGCAAATTCGGCTTGCAGGCATCGATACCGGGATGGGTCTCAAGAATCACTCTCTTTGGTGATATTCGGCTTCGCTACGAACTCGACAATTTTCCCGGGGGCAACGACAACACTGGCGCCTTCCCTAACTTCAACTCGATTAATACGGGTGCACCCTTCGATACGGCCGGCACGACGTTCCCGCCCGAGTACGATGTCGACAAGAACCGTCAACGTTTCCGCTTCCGGGTTCGGGTCGGTTTGAATGCGGACTTGGGTGATGGATTCAGTATTGGCATCCGCGGCGCCACCGGCGAAAACGACTCGCCCGTAACCGAGAACCAGACGTTAGGAAACGCTAACTCCGCTCAAGGCGGCAATTTCCAAAAGTACTCGATTTGGCTCGATCGCGCCTTCCTCAAGTGGGAAACCGGCGGTCTACCAGAACGAGACCTGACGATCACCCTTGGCCGAATGGATAATCCGTTCTTTGCCACCACCTTGATCTGGGCGAACGACCTCGGTTTCGATGGGGCAGCTATCAGCGCGCGATACCAAATCGTGCGAGGCCTGACGCCATTTCTCACGGCCGGCGCGTTCCCCATTTACAACACGGATTTCAATTTCTCGAACACCAATCCCGGTAAGTACGACAGCACAGACAAATACCTGTACGCGATCCAAGGAGGTGCCGATTGGAGCATCAACCGCGATTTTCACCTGAAAATAGCCGGCGCCCTATACGATTTTAATAACATCGAGGGAAGACTCTCCACACCCTTCACGCCGTTAACCAGCACGGACCAAGGCAACACGGATGACTTGCGCCCCGCGTTTGCGCAGAACGGAAATACCTACATGGCTCTCCGCAATATCGTACCGACAAGCGCCAACAACTTCGGGCAGATTGATCAATTCCAGTATTACGGCTTGGCAACTCCGTTCCATGAGGTCGCCATCACCGGCAGGGCTGAGTACAACCATTTCGAGCCGTTCCAGGTATCGTTAACCGGCGAGTGGGTGACGAACACCGCTTTTGATCGAACGAGTATTGCCGCTAAAGCAGTGAATAACCGAAGCACGGCTGCGAGTGGCAGCATCGGCAACTATATAGGCGGGAACAGCGCGTGGAACCTGTATGTTACCCTGGGCGCCCCGGTGCTTCAGAAACGCTGGGATTGGAACGTCGGGATCGGCTATCGTTACGTCGAATCCGACTCAGTCGTGGACGGTTTTAACGACTCGGATTTTGGGGCGCCACTCTACGGTACGAATCTGAAGGGTTATACCGTATTCGCCAATCTTGCCCTGACGCCGGTCGTCTATCTTGGGTTCCACTACTTCAGCGCCAATGCCGTCGCCGGGCCGCCATTCAAATCCGACGTATTTCAATTCGATGTTAGCGGCAAATTTTAGTTATGCTTAGAAACCTCAGACTTCTTCTTCCCTGGCTGTTGTTCACGGTATGCAACAGCAGCACGCTCCACGCTGCGGACCAAGCTAACTCGCCCGAAGACCGCCTGCGCGGGATGTTGCGCAGCACGATGCTGCAACTCCGCGACGCTCAGAACCAGGTCGCAACCCTGCAGAGCGCCCAAGCGGAAAGCGACAAAGCGAAAAAAACATTGAGCGATCGGGTTGACGAACTCACCAAGCAAGCCGCAGCCGACAAGGATTCCGCCACCAAAACGATTGCTGACCTTAATACGAAGGTAACTGATCAAGACACTCTGCTCGCCCAACTAAAGGATGCCTTGGAGAAATGGAAGGGAGCCTATACCAAAGCGGTTGAGGTAGCCAATACCAAGGAGGCTCAACGCGCTAAGTTCGAATCTCAGGCCATCGTGCTGCAACGCCGCGTAGACGATGCCGAAACGAAGAACCTCGCCCTCTACCAACTCGGAAAGGAAGTTTTGAACCGGTACGAAAAGTTTGGACTCGGAACCGCGATCACCGCCAGGGAGCCGTTTGTGGGGATTACCAAGGTGAAACTCGAGAACCTGGTGCAGGACTATTCGGATAAACTCAGCGACCAAATCATTAAGCCGGGGGCTCCGGCAACGCCGGCAGCATCACCGAAGCATTAATGTGCTGAGAAACTTCCTCTCTAAGATTATGAATCTGTTTTACTTGTTGAAATCGTCCTCTTCGAAGCTCCGTCATTTTCAGTATTGCCTGGTCGCGGGGGTACTGGCCGCTGGTCCTTGTGCTTATGGGGCTGGACCAGCAGACCCGGCAGCAGGGGATTCGGTGATTGCCCGGGTCGGAGATACCGAGATCAAGCTGGTTGAGATTCGTGCCGCGATCGAGAGTTTGGATGCGCGGGAACAAGCGGCTTTGGCCAGGGATCCGAGTTTGCTGAATCAGACCGTCAGAACGCTCCTGATGCGGCGAGTGGTGTTAAAGGAGGCTCTGGCAAAACATTGGGACCAAGAGCCTGCGGTTGCCACCCTGATCCAACGGACCCGAGACAACACCGTGGTTGAAAGCTATTTGCAGTCGGTTTCTAAACCGGCGGATAGCTACCCCAACGACAGTGAACTGCAGACCGCCTATGAAGCGAGGAAGGCCCAATTGCTGGTGCCCCGGCAATTTAGGCTGGCCCAGATTTTCGTGGCTCTCCCGAAGAACGCAGATAAAGCCACTACGGACAAGGCGCAGAGCAAACTGGAGACCATCAAGAAAAGCCTTCACCAACCGGGCGCAGATTTCGCCGCCCTGGCTAAGGCTGACAGCGAAGAGTCGGAAAGCGCCGCGCGCGGAGGCGAGATTGGTTGGTTGACCGAAAGCCAAATCCAACCCGAAGTCCGGTCCCAGCTAGGTGCGGTGACCAAGAATGCCGTCTCTGAGGCGATCCGCCTCGACGATGGGTGGCATATCATCAAAATGCTCGATATCAAGGAGCCGTATACGCCCACTCTAGAAGAGGTTCGTTCCCCTCTCGCTCAGCAGCTTAGAACCGAGAAAACCCAGGCGAATAGCCAGGCTTATTTGGCCAAGCTGCTCCAACAGACGCCAGTGGCGATCAACGAGTTGGTGCTCTCGAAGGTGCTGCTCAAGAGTGAGAAGTGATTGGTGACTCCTGATTGGTGGTCAGGTATCTCGGAGTCTTTCGGGTTCCGCTGCGGAAGACCGTTCGTAGTCGGTTACGCCAAATTTTGAACGAAGCCGATCAGGTAGGGCGAAAATCTCGGCGCGAACGACATGCGCCATCTCCATTCGTTTAACCGCGCCGGATTTGAGCCACGCCGTGCGCGTTGCCTTGCCCAGGGCGAATCCGGCTCAAAGCTAGATCCGCGAGGTGGTGTACGCGTGATGTGGCTCAATCCGGCGCGGTTAACCCCAGGGAGGTGGCACATGTTATTCGCGAGATTTTCGCCCTACCTAATGGGCTCCGATCAACCCGCGTGTAAAATCAGACGAGCGGAAGCTCGTCCCTACCGGTATAAAATCAAAGACTACGCGGGTGGCGGATTATTCCCGCAAAAAAGCAGATTTCTTGATACAAACTGGCATTTTGTTACGTACCGGCCGTTCCCGGCGAATCGTTGAAATCTGATCGGGAATAAAGTTAGGAACTGGCGGTCTTTCACGGTAAGCAGCCGATCTGTTCTCTCACTTTTAAAAACGATCGGGCTGCTAAGTCTACTAACTAATGAGGCAACCTGTGAGAAGACCAACTAACAACAATCAATCACCGTCCGAATCATCATCTTCGCCAGAGCCGGCGCTGCATCAAACTGCCCGCTTACGACGCCGTTCCTTTCTTAAAGGGCTTGGCGCGACTGGCGCGCTATTGCTACCAGCCAGCGCCATGCTGCTGAACAAAGCTAAGGCAGACACCACCAATTCCAGTAAAAAGCTGTCGAAAGGTGACGCCGCGATTCTGACTTTCCTGGGTGCAGCCGAAATCATCGAGAGCGACCTATGGGAACAATATTGGGAGCTCGGTGGAACCCAGGACAACGAGTTTGCTACGCCCACCGGCGGCAATCCGTTCTATACCGATGCGTTGACTATTCTGGATGGCGACATGGCTCAGTATATTCACGACAATACCGATGACGAGTTCAGTCACGCGGCTTTCATCAGGGCTTACTTAGCCTCTCGAGGGGCTTCCACAGGCGATCTAGACCTGCTGAACGGCCATACTTTCCGCACACTTCCTGGTAGTACGGCCACAGGCTCTTCCGGTAAACTCCGGCTCACCAATCTTACTCAACTCAATGTCGACACGAGTTTTTGGACGCGTTATCGCAGTGATTCCGAGAACCCCGACCTCGATCCGGGATTCCATTTCGCTCAAGCCATCAATCCGCCTAAAGGGATTCAAAATCGAACGGCCATTCCTCGGAACGACGCGGACACAGCGGGTAGTGTCATCGGCAACGAGAGCAACCACTTGAAAGCGATCGCCTTCACCGCCGGATTTCACTTTGCTTTTATCGAACAAGGCGGCAGCAGTCTTTATCCGTCACTTGCTCAAAGGGTGCGGGACCCGGAGGTGCTGCGTATTTTGCTCAGCATCGGACCGACCGAAACGATGCATTTCCAGACTTGGCAAGATAAAGCTGGTAATGCGACGCCGCTAACCGATGTAGACCCTGTAACCGGCTCTTCGGTTACGTTTGTCAATTTGGCTCAAAATCAGCCGCAGTCATTACAAGCGAATCTGATCATGCCCGAGCCGTGCCCATTCCTGAGCACCGATCTCCCGATCTGCTCGATCATTCGTCCGACCGAGACAACCGGAGCAGCCGCCGCGGCGGTCAATGCCCTCACGGCAGATGGGTTGTTTATCGGTCAGAATGGGAAGTTCTTTGAGCTCTTAGGTCAACTGGCATCGGAAGCTGACGCGGCGACGCGGTAAAGTTAGATTCCACTCACCGTTACGCTTTTGCCTGAGCTGGCAAGCGGCCGCGTGGGCTTTGGTCTGCGCGGCTGCCCCACTGCCAAGAGGGTGGGTTAGGGACGTTGCCAACTAGTTCGATCAAGCGGTTCGGCTGAAGCTAGATCCTCTACCTAAATCCTCGCTTCTGGATTTGGTTAGAGGTATCCTGGCTGTCGCCATGAGCCGCATTCCCAGAACCTTGGCTGTGCCAACCGGCCTTCTACTGCTGCTGACTTTTTCCAAGAATCTCGAGGCGGTATCGCCGAGCCTGTCCGGGGAATATATTATCCTGGAATCCTCCCGGCCTGACGAAAAGGGTAGCTACAGCGGAAGAGTATCGATCCATGAACAAGGACCTTCCCTTTCGGTCAATTGGACACTTAATAGCGGCGAGAAATACACCGGAGTCGGAATACTAAGTGGAACCGTGCTTGGGGTAGGTTTTGGAGATGGCTTCTCCGGGCTCGCGGTCTATAAAATCGCGGGCAACTCTTTATTCGCGAAGTGGCTGCTACCAACCGCGCCTCAGCAAGTAGGAGAGTACGAACTGACTGGTTCGGCGTCTCTCAACGGAGTTTACCAATTCACCAACGGAACGAGCGGCAATGTTGTTATTAAACCGAACGGCAACGTCTATGACATGGTCTGGAACTTGCCAACCGGGAGCTATCCCGGCGTCGGTATCCGAATGGGTGACACCTTAGTGGCAGTTTCCGGAGTGACCGGACATCTCTACGGGGTCGTTGCCTACAATGTCACGGGAGGCGAACGCCTCCAGGGTGTTTGGACGGTAGCAGGTCAACCAGGAGTTGGCACAGAAGTACTCGGTACAAACGAGCCACCACAGACCCAAGATGTCGCCAAGCCGGTGCCGGCAGCCGCCGGCAAATAGCCGGCGGGGCGCGGTTCCAGAATAGCCAACGTCACTGTGAAGAGCCCAGGCTAAGACAAAATCTCACGCGAAGACGCCAAGACGCCAAGGTTAAGACTCTGCAGAAAGACGAACCGCGAATAGATGTAGGTCCATCTTCTGAATTCCCAGGCGTTATCTTCTCCGCGAAAGTCTATCCCGACCGGGTCTTTGCTGGTAAGATTTCGACCCTCGCCGCTACGTTGGTCCAAATAACCATCGATTAACGGCCACCACGGACGAGCGGGAGCTCGTCCCTACCAACACGCTGGCCGAGCCACGCTAAGCGGCTCGGCAGCTAATAGGTTCAGCTTACCGATCAGCACGAGAGAACGCCCCGCCTTGCGAAGCGTTTAGACAATTCGGGAGCCTCGCCCTACCGGCGACTACTCGTTTATGCCGAGGATCTCTTGGATATTCTTCCAGGCCGCTTTCCGTTTAGCGTCGTAGACGTCGATATTGGCTTGGCCGCCACTGGTTAGATAGCTCTGAAAAGCATTGGCCTCGGCCGATAGGAGGTCGTAGGTATCAACAACCTTCGTCATGAAGGCGACGTCATCTCCCTGAATGGCGCCCGACTGTTGAAGCTTATTGAGCTGCTCCTTGATGTTCTTAATGATCTGCACGTAGGCACCCAGATACTGGGTGGCAGTATCCTTGTCGTATACCTTCTTAGAGAACCCGTCCGCCAGTGTTCCTACGGACGTGTACGTGAGATACAACCCTTGTGCGCATAAAGCACCGGTCGTTTGAAGCATGACTTCCTGCGCGTCCGCCCTGCATATACTAGGGCAGGCCGCAGCGGAAACGAAAAGAACAGGCGCCAGCAGGCACCCCCAGACGGACTTCTTGAGCGATTTCATAGTTTCTAAAATTTGAGCATCGCCAGTCCATGCGTAAACCTCCTCAACTTTGGGGGTTTGTAACAAGTCGGCGACGAAAAGACAATGCAAACCCTTTGATGCATCCGCCACCGCTGCGTTATGGCAGTTTGGGTTCAACGGTCTGGCTTAACCCGGCCGGCAAAGCAACCTGGAACCGGCTCATGACAAAAAGGGCCCCAGGCAGCTTACTTGTAACCAAGTTTTCTGGTTTTCTGTTGACGTCTTTTCGAAAGACCTCCGCGAGCAATTCGTACTTTCAGAGATTTGACGACGCGATATCGATCACCGAGATGTTTGCGCCCGCGGCGTTCCTCGGCACGCTCCGCTCCTCCTTCGCTAAAGCTTCGGAGGACAAGTCGGTGTGAAGCAGAGGTTGGCTTCTGAGCCGTCAAGGTAAGGGGTATCCCAAAAACTACGCTGGCTGCACCTATGGCCTGGGCGAACCAAGTTATAACAGGAGTCATGACAGGAGTGATAACAGCAGTATAAGAGTAGTTATACTAAAATGACATCGTCGTACGCGACTTGACGTATTGCCAGATAGAACTACATCGGCTCATAAGTATTAACTCTATTTAATTGAGCCGGGTATTTTTGAGTGACGAACCCACTTGAAAAGAGGCCGGACTTACCAAACCACTAGTCCCACGACGGACACCAGCTATGGCAAGACGCAAACCACCAAAACATTCGCAGACATCTAGTCAGGTTTCCCCACCCGATAGCGCAGAACCTTCCGCGGAGAACTCAGCGGGAATTCCAACCAAAGGTCCACAATTCGGTGAACCATCGCCAACTCCAGATCCGACTAAGTTCACCGTTAAACATGGGTCGGACGCTCAAGCCTACAAGATTCTCGACAGTCAAAAAGGCTCATTGCAGCCGCGCTCTTTCCCGACCGCCAGTATGCCGGAGCCGACCTTGACATTGGCCGATGCGTTGGGACCAAAAGGACCGGATATCGAAAACGCGATTACCCGAGCCGAACAAATCGTCTTTCACTCGGTCGGCGATACGGGTAACACCAAGGGCCCTCACGATATGGAGCTCGTCACCGACAAAATGGTGAGCGATTATACGGAAACCGATCCCAGGAATGTTCCTTCGTTCCTGTACCATCTAGGGGATGTCGTCTACAGCTTCGGCGAATCCCAATATTACTACGACCAGTTTTATGATCCCTTCCGCAACTATCCCGCTCCAATTTTGGCGATTCCCGGCAATCATGACGGCATGGTAGCGCCAAATTCAGCGGCGCCAACGCTCGCCGCTTTCCTGGAAAACTTTTGCGCGACCGGCCAGCCGTCGCACCGTACGCCCGAGGCAGGCGGATTAGCGAGAACAGCCCAGGTCCAACCCGCAATTTATTTTACGTTGGAGGCTCCGTTCGTCCGGATCCTAGGGCTTTATAGCAACTGTTTGGAGGATCCCGGGGTGATCTCGGACCAAGGCGGAACCTACCGCTCGCTGCCCGGTGACCAACTGACTTTCTTGGAAGCGGCCTTACAACGGGTCAAGAAAGAGAAATTCACAGGAGCGGTTTTGATCGCGGTTCATCATCCGCCCTACGTAGCGGTGACGCGTTCACCAAAGATGAACACCGGCCGACATGGTGGGAGTCCACTGATGCTGAAGGATATCGACATAGCGTGCGCAAATGCCGGGGTGTGGCCGCATGCTGTCCTGTCGGGTCATGCGCACAATTACCAGCGGTTCACTCGGTCGTTAGACGACCGCGAGACGCCGTTTGTGGTCGCTGGGAATGGCGGACATGCCATTCAACCTTTGACTCAACGCGGCACTCCGACCTTGCGAACCCCAGCGGTCCAAGCATCGCTTTCCAATGGAAGCGACCAAGTTGTTTTCGAGAACTACGACGACGCTGACTATGGATACCTCAGAATTATTGCGGATGCGCAGCAACTTCGGATTGAGTACCACCCTGCGTCGGACGGTGCCGCTGCTAAAACGCCCGACGACTCAGTAACTGTCGATTTGGCCAGCTATAAAATCGTGCCTTACAAATTGCCAGACTCGGCCGCGTCTTAAGCTTGCTCGCAGGCGGAACCAAGCCTTTGTGTCTTAGTGCCTTTGTGTGAAACTCAAAATCCCAGTGTGAGCCTCCTCTCAAAATGGGGGAGGCTACGTCTGGCAGGGTATTGGGTTTGCTCGACCAGGGAGGCGGGCCGCTTGAGAACGACCGCGTGGACGCGACTATCTGCGTCCTGTTCGAACACCGCCACTCGGCGCGTATTGAGGCTCATATCTTTTGCGTAACGCGGCAAAAGCGCATATTAATATCCAATTGTCTAAATGTTATTATATTGAGCCGGGTATCAACTAGATTAACCACAGGGAGCGCTGCGATACTTGGCGACAAATTCGCAAGGGTTCGTACCGGACGAACGGGAGCTCGTCCCTACCGGGCTAACTAGGTGGTTTCAAATTTTGGTTTCTATAACAAGCCTATTTCAAGAGCTGTTAAGGTAATGCGGATGCATGGCTAACCTCAACAACCCGTGGCACTCACGATCAGATTAGTTTTACGCCGTTTTCTGCTTTGCAATTTCGGATGCTTTTCGCAGAATCATTCCGGCTACGACTTAGGATCAACGGCAGGTTCTAATCATGGGTTCTGGCGACAGCAACGATTGGCACTATCAAGGATGGCGGTATGACTAATACCGATTCGTTTCAGCATTTCCGGATTTTGCAGAGACCGGATGGAACACCGTGGGAGCTGGGACGCGGAGCCATGGGGATTACTTACAAGGCGTCTGATACGAATCTGCGCTATGACGTCGCCCTGAAAGTCATCAACGCCCAATTAATTACCAGTGATTCCATTAAGCAGCGCTTCATCCGAGAAGCACGCTCGGCGGCTCAGCTTTCTCATCCGAACGTAGCCCGGGTATTCCATCTCGGGGAAACGGAAGCCGGATTCTTCTATGCGATGGAGTACGTCGACGGTGAAACGGTTGAACGCAGGGTTCAACGCACCGGTCCCATCCGCTTAGATTTATCGCTACGGATTGTGCGCCAGGTCACCCGCGCACTCATTGCGGCGGAACGGCAGAGACTCGTTCATCGTGACATCAAACCGTCAAATATTATGCTCGTTCACAGCGACGACGACGAGCATATCCAGGTTAAAGTAATTGATTTTGGGTTAGCTAAATCAATTGTCGGCACCGCCGATCTATCCGGCGCTATTACGGTGGGAGGCTTCGTCGGTACTCCCCACTTTGCCAGCCCGGAACAATTAAAAGAGCAGAGCGTCGATCTGCGCTCGGATATCTACTCGCTCGGGGCAACCCTCTGGTTCATGGTGACAGGCCAGCCTCCTTTCCGAGGTTCGATCGCCGAGGTTATTTACGATCATATGGCGGTCCCGCCGTCCGAAGAAATGCTGCGGCAAATGCCGCCATCGGTAGCGGATCTTCTTCGTAAAATGCTGGCCAAGTCGCCGCAGGCACGATTTCAGAGCCCGTTAGAGCTTAGCCAGACGCTAGACCAACTGCTCAAGGAGGTGGAATCGATGGCCGCGATGACCTCCGTTGCCTTTCCACCGATCCAGTCCACCGGCACTCCCGAATCTTGTTTTTCTACTGGTCAAATAGTTGCTAACCGTTACGAAGTCCGCCAACGGTGGACAGCCGATCCGTCGGTTTTTCAAGCGGTTGATCTGAAGAATCAGCAGACGGTTGCTTTACGAGTCTTTCTGCCGAAACAGCTCCCGATTTCCGAGGTAAGGGAGGCGCAGAATCTATACTTTCTCCGAGATATCCGGCACCCGAATCTGGTCGAAATCCAGAATGTTGAACAGCACGAAAATATCTTGGTCGTAGTGAGTGAATGGATCCATGGATTCACTCTGTTGGAGCTACTCCGGGTTCGCCGCGAGCTTTCTTGGCCCGAAGTCCAAGTCCTGGTCAGACCGTTCGCGTCAGTGTTAGACTTTCTAACCGATCGCCAAGAACTCAAGGGTGTTATCAAGCTTAGAAAGACGATTGTGGCGTTTTCTCCGGAAACTGCAGACGTGGAAAACTTGCAGCCCAACCTCCTGAGTTCGTGGCCAACCTATTCAGTTAAGGCGGATACCCTGGACCTGTGCACCGATCTGCAGCCGGCTGAACCAACCGAGACGTTAGTAGTAGGATCGAACCTGGTTTTTTCCGACCATCCGATCCGGCAGTTGGCCACTATGTTGTACGAGCTCTTGGGCGGAGCCCAGAATCCCTCCGGATCGGGGGCGGGCGTCTCGCGAGTCGCACCTTTGCCCAAGCTAACCGAGAACGGTAACACCGTCCTCCGCCGGGCGTTGCTGGACCCGGACTATTTCCCATCCGCGGTCGATTTTTTTGCGGAGCTGGAGCGTTTCAATCGCAGGGATTTCCAGTCAGAAGCGATCAAATACGCGGTTGATACTCCTGGGTTAGCGGTTACTCCTCACGCGCCTCAGGCCATATCCAAGGAGCTTTCGGCGGCCCAGGTTCCTTCGGCCACCACACCAACCCCGCGAAGTCCGGCGCCGAGCGAGACTCTGCAAAAACCCCAGCCGTCCCGCCCGCCGCGAAAATCGGCGCGCGGTCCAATCGCTTTCGTCCTATCGGCCTTGGTTGCTGCCGGACTCGGATTCTTCGGATTCAAACTTTACGAACGGTTTTCGTCGGGAGTAACCAGCCCAGGGCCCGAGAACGGCTTTTTTTCAGTATCATCGACGCCGCTCGGAGCGACCGTGCGCTGGCAAGGACGCGAGCTGGGCAAGACACCACTGGTCAAATACGCTTTGCCGCCGGGTGATCAGACGATCGAACTGGACATGGACAGCTTTGTGACCCGTCCGATCGAATTCTCCGTCAAGAACGGCGGAGCGGTTGATCTCGGGGTCGTCACGCTGACTAAGGAGTCCGGCGCGATTAAGCTCGCTAGCACTCCGGCCGGGGTTGCCTTTCAAATTCTCGGCCCGGATCGGAAGACCCTTTCGGGGGAAACGCCTGCCAGCCTTGAAAATCTTCAAGTTGGGAAATATCAGATCATTTTAAGCCGGCCCGGATGGCCGGACTATTCAGAGACGGTGGAAGTTACGGCCAAGAACCCCATCGAGATCAACCACAACTTCCACGGAACCGATGTCACACTTAGCAGTGACCCGCCCGGAGCCAGTATTTTTCTTGGGAACAACAAACTGGGAGAAACTCCACTCACGGTGAACTTGCCTGCCGAACCGCTGGAGATCACCTCCCGGTTTGGTCAGTTAGCGCCGGTCATTCAGAACATCAACCCGGATCCTCAATGGGTTACAGCCGTTCAGTTCAAACATTCCTATGGGATCCTGGCAATCACCAGCGATCGATCGGACGCACAAGCTTTCGTGGATGGAAACGAAATTGCCCGGCCTCCCACGCAAGTTCTCCTGCCGCCCGGCAACCACAAAGTAATGTTAGTAGCTGCTAATGCACCGGACAAAACCCACTCGATCTCCCTAGCCGAAGGTCAGCGGTTAGACCTGCACGTTGAATTTACTTCCGCTAACAACGTTAGTTCGCCATCACCGACTCCTATCTCAACCCCAGCGGCTGTACTAATACCTGCACCTATTATCGTACCGGCAACTTCACCCACGCCAACCGTGCCTAGCCCGACTCCCGTTCCTAAGTCTGAGCCGGTTAAGCCTGCTGTCGAACCAGCCAAGCCTTCCCCTTCGCCCGCGCCGAGCGTCGAGCTACCGCCTACCCCGATTGTGGTGCCCACTGCGACGCCGGCGGCTACGCCTGTGCCGTCGCCAATTCCGGTTCCTAGCCCGAGCGCCACTCCAGTCCCGACGCCGACGCCCCGCGAGAGCCCTGAGACAACGCGTGGGTATAGAACTCGAGCAACGCCGACCCCTCGCCCTCGACCAACCCCGACTCCCAAAGTCAGGAGCACTCCCTCCCCCACGCGCCAAACCTATCAATCTCGAGCCGGCCTGACGACTGTGAAAGCCACACCGTCACCCCACCCGACCCCGGACGCTCAGCGACAAAGGACCAAGGACCAAGCGTTCCGCTTGTTCGACAACGAATGGAACGCCAAGCAAAACGCGCTCAAAGCTGAAAAACAAGATCTCGATTACCAGATCCGCAATTCCACCGGCCAAACTCAGAATCAGTGGAAACAGAAGCTAGGGCAGTGGCAAAAAGAAAAAACTCAGGCCGATAAAGACCACAACGCCGCTCGCACATCGTTGAAGAAGGAATGGGGGCAGTAGGGGGACGGTGATTAGTGAGAGGTGATTAGTGATTGGTGATTAGTAAAACACCTCATCGAGCTAGTTGGACATATGCAGGAACCGCTGGTGCCGCTGTTTCACTACCAATCACTTCTCACTAATCCCTCGGGCGCCGCACGATTCTCTGATCACCAGCTTTAGAGATTGTTTACAGGTTCGGATGCCGACTGGACGGCCGTCGAGTAAGTCGAGGGCGGCCAGCGCGGCTTGTTCGCCGTGGTGTACCGGCTCGGTCTTAATCGTGGTAAGAGCAGGTTGGCAGTAGCTGGCAATCGGCAGATCATCAAAACCGACCACGGCGACGTCCCCAGGTATAGAGAGGCCTGCTTCTCGCAAGGCGGCAATTGCGCCGACCGCGATGGTGTCATTCCCGGCGAATAAGGCTGTGAATCGCCGGTCTCGCCGCAAGAGTTTTCGCATCGCCGAATAGCCGCTTTCGATACTGAAATCGCCGAAGCCGATCAAGTTTTCGTCCGATTGCCCGCCACCTTTTTTCAGCGCTCGCTGATAGGAGCGACACCGATCCAAAGCGCCCTTGTACCGGATGGGAGCGTAAGTGATATGCGCAATCCTGCGATGACCTAAGTTCAAGAGATGCCGGGTGGCCCGTTCTGCTCCTCTGTCCGCATGCGAACGGACGGCATTTTCTTTGGGGTGACCGATCGTCCCTATCAGGACAACCGGAAACTGCCCGTCAATCAAATGAAGCAGCTCTTGATCTTCCGCGCTGGAATTGAGCACGATCAATGCATCGATGCGCTTACTTTTCACTAGATCGACGTAGCCATTCCCACGGCGATCGTCCTCGACCGCTTCAACCAGCAATTTGTAGCCCATCGAGTTACAAACTCGGCTGATCCCGAACATTAGCGGTGGAGCGTACGCATCGAGAGTCATTAGATCACCGTGAGCCAGCACCAGGCCAAGCGTCCGGCTACGTCCGCTAACCAACATACGGGCTGCCGAATTGGGAACGTAGCCGAGGCTGGCGGCGGTCGCCAAGACCCTGGCCTTAGTCTCAGCGCTGATCCCAGTTTCCTCCTTACCATTTAGTACAAAGGAAACCGTGGTCCGAGATACCCCAGCAGCCTCTGCAATATCGTTGCTGGTTACTCGTCGAGTCATAATAACGGTTTGCGGTTCACAGTTCGCCGTTCACGGTTCGCCGTTGTACAGCGACACACTCGACCCCATCAACTTCCGTCAGCGCTGGGTCCTTGCAACTAACAGAGAACTGCTAACTGCGAACCGCGAACTCCGCAGGTAGCCATTCCTTATGGGCAGCCAGCAGATCGTCAACCAGGCTCCAGATCTGATCCAGGTCCAATTCGGTGGCGGTGTGCGGGTCCAGCATAGCGGCGTGGTAAATGTGCTCGCGTTTACCGGTCAATATCGCCTCCACGGTCAAGGCTTGGACACTGATATTGGTCTGCATCAGGGCCGCTAAATGCGCTGGGATCGGGCCAATCTGGACTGGTTGAATACCGTTCCTATCAACCAGGCAAGGTACCTCCACGCAACAACCGGTCGGTAGATTCGAAATCAGATCGCGGTTTTCCACGTTTCCGTAAACGACCCGTGGCAAGCCCGTCTCAAGACTGTGGACGATGCCTGAGCCGTATTCGACACTACGCTCAATCTGCAGAGGCGAGTCAGCTTCTTCCAAAGTGTCTTTCAATTGCCGCCAACCTGCGATTTGTCTTTCGCAGCGGCGTGGATACTCATCCAGAGGGATGTTATACCGTTCGATCAGATCCTCTCTCCCGCTCTTAATATACCAGGGAACATATTCAGAGAAGTGTTCGCTGGATTCAGTGACGAAATAGCCTAATCGCTGGAGCATATCATAACGCACGCGATTATCGGCAGGGACTCGGCCTTCGTTTATTACCTTATAGATGAGCGGGTAGAGATCCTCTCCGTTTCGTTCAAATTTCAGGTAGAACGCCATGTGATTGATGCCGGCGACTACATAATTGATTTCCGAGACCGGCACGCCGATATCGGCGGCCAGATCGCTCGCGGTATGTTGTACGCTATGGCAAAGGCCGATGGTCTTGATTTTAGTCGCTCGAGCTAAAGCCCAGCAATTCATCGCCATCGGATTAGCATAGTTAAGATGAACTACCTCGGGACAACGACTCTCCATTTCGCGACCCATTTCGATCAGCACCGGCACAGTGCGAAGAGCGCGCATAATCCCGCCGATACCTAATGTGTCGGCGATGGTCTGCCGCAGGCCGTATTTCTTGGGGACTTCGAAATCGGTAACGGTGCAAGGACGATAGCCCCCGACCTGGATCATGTTGATGGCATAAGTAGCGCCATCGAGCGCCCGTCCTCGATCAGTGGTAATCTCGATGCCCGGGTTAACCGCCAATTGGCGAGCGACTCGGTGAGCGACTACTTCGGATGTCCGCAGGCGCTCCGAGTCGATATCGAAGAGACAGATTTGAGAATCCGCTAACTCAGGGAACGACAAGATATCGACCAGCAAGTTCTTGGCGAAGACGGTGCTCCCAGCGCCGATAAAAGTTATTTTTGGTTTTAGTTTTTTTTGAATCATAGGCGTCAGGTTTGGCTAGGAGGGAGCGTTCGGAGGTATCGGTAAGCCGGCGGCTTCGGTAAATTCAGTGGACGAAGTAGACAAAATGGACAGAGTGGACTGCGGAGTCGGGCCGCCGGACGCCGGGCCGCGATTCCATAGTTATTTGTCATCTGTCCATTTGTCATTTGTCATTCTGCTATTGAAACAGGTCGTTAACCTCCTTCGACGCAGCTTTGAAAGTGGTGACAGCGTCCGCTCCATTCAAATAGATGGCATCAAAAGCGGCGCTCATGATTTTGTTAATGTCGCTCGCGTGATCTGTAATCGGGAAAAGAAAGGTGGCATTGGGATCGGTCGCTTCTTCTATAAACGCGGACACGTCCACTCCTTTCTCTGCGGACTTCTTTTTGGCGATCTCGGTCGCCTCAGGGACGGCAGGAAAGACGACTGCATGTTCGCCCACGATTTTTTGGGCTTCGGGTGAGGCGAGGAACTTTACCCATTTCCAGGCTTCTTCCTTGTGTTTACTGCCAACCCAGATCGAGTCCGCCAGACCATTGAACATCGATCGCCGGCCGACTGGCCCTTTGGGCAAGGGCGCAAAGCCGATATCGAACTTACAGTTTTCCGTGTACCAGTGAATCATCCAATCACCGGTCAAACTCAAAGCGCCTTTCTGGGCTGCAAACAACCCACTCTCGCCAATCTGACGCGCATTAGCGGCCGGGACAAAGGTCCCTTTCTTCATCTCGTTTGCAATCCATTGGATGGTCTCCGCCAGCTTCGGGTCGTCATAGTTGATATGAGTGGCCCACGGACCATCGTTGAATTTGAATCCGTTGGAGACCGCAAAATGGCTCCAATTAACCTGGCCGTAGGCGTCCAATTTGCCATCCGCCAGCACTCCATATTGCTTTACGTTCTTGGGATCGTAGGCAGGATCCAGCGCGTTCTTTCCGTTTGCATCCAGCGTAAGCTTAGCAATTACCTGGCCAAAGGTTCCGCCATCTTTCGGATTCCAATCCAAATTCCACAATGTTTTCGGATCGATACCAGCCTTGGCTAACATCGCCTTATTATAGACGATCCCAACCGTGTCCCAATCCTTAGGCAAACCATACTGTTTACCGTTGCGACCCCAAACTTTCACCAGGTCACCAAGGTAAATGTTAGTCGGAACCTTATCCCGGGCAATCAACGGGGAGAGGTCCACCAACAAATCGTTCTGAATAAACTCTGGATACCGCGCCAAGTGGTCCGTGATCACGTCCGGAGCGGTTCCGGAAACAAACGCGGTATTTAGCGCGTTCCAATAATCGAACCAGCCGGTCTGGGTTAATCTTAACTTTGATATCCGGGTTCTGTTTTTCGAATTCGGCTGCACACGCTTGGTAAGCAGGCAGCTGATTGTTATCCCACAACCAGTAGGTGATCTCGGTAACCGCCTTGGCTGAAATCCCAGCGGCAACTAGACTGGCCAGGATCAGGATCTTATTTAGGTTTCGCATATTCGGAGGGTGTTAGGGTGGTGTTGGGGTTAGTGACTAGTGATCTGTGATTGGTGATTGGTGACTAGTGAGTGGTGGAAAGTGACTAACGGAACAGGGCATTGATCTCCTGGTTTGAGGCCTCAAGCTTCGGGGCCGGATCTTCACCGTTTAAGAAAATAGAATCGAAAGTTGCTCGTAAGATCCGGACGACGTCGCTGCTGTGCTCAGAGATTGGCAGAAAAAAGGTGCCTCCTGGAACTTTCCCTTCCTCAATAAAAGCGGATACGTCGACTCCCTTCGAGGCCGGCACGTGGTCGCGGGCGATCAATGGAGAAAGATCGACCAGCAAGCCGTTATCAATGAACTCGGGGTACCTGGACAGGTGATCCCAAAAAACATCGGGCGCTGTCCCCGAAACGAAGGCGGTATTTAACGCAGTCCAGTAGTCGAACCAACCGGTTTGCGTGATCTTGATTTTGATGCCGGGGTTTTCCTTCTCAAACGCGTCGGCGCACGCCTGGTAGGAAGGTTGCTGGTTACTATCCCATAACCAATAGTTAATTTCCGTTGCGCCCTGTACCGGAATCCCGGCGAGCATGATGCTCGCTAATAGGATCTGTGTTGGGTTGTGCATATCGGGAATGGTTTGGGGAGATCACCGGAAGCCGGTGTATTGCAAGGATTCCACAACCTTGCGCCCAAAAAGTACGAGAAGAACAGCGATGGGAACGACGCCGAGAACGGTGCAGGCCATGAGACCGCTCCAATCCGGCGTACCGCCGGCTTGTTGCGCGCGAAAGGAGTTGATCGCCACCGCCATCACTTGAACCGAGCGGTCTCGTCCGACCAGGAAGGGCCAGAAAAAGTCATTCCAGGCATTTAGTGCCGCCAGAATCGTGAGGGTAGCAAGCGCTGAACGGTGCACAGGCAGCACCACCCGAAAGAATATGGTGAAATAGCAGGCGCCATCGATGCGAGCGGATTCTTCCAATTCCCGGGGCGTCGACAAAAACATCTGCCGCAAGAAGAACACGGCGAACGGGGTCATCAATGCGTATGGCGCGGCCATACCTTGGTAGGTGTTCAACCAGCCAAGATCTTTGATCAGAATGAAATTGGGGATGAAGAGCACCACGCTGGGAATCATGGTGGCAGCTAAAAACAGGAAAAAGATCAGCCTCCGGCCATAAAATCGAAGACGGGCAAAGGCATAGGCGGCCATCGCGCTGAAGGCGATCTGAGGGACCACTGCCAACAGGGTGAAAACCGCGCTGTTCAGTAGCGCCCGATAGAAATCCACCTTACCAAAACTCGTCTGTAGAAGACGCGGATCGTTGGGGCTCACCAAGCCAATGACGCGCTCGAAATTGAAAAGCGTCGGGTGTTGAGGCAGGAGCGTGCTGGCGCCGCTGAAGAGCGTACTGCTGTCGCTCAGCGCCGTCTTGGCCGCAATCCACATTGGCCCAAGCGAGATGATGGCAAAAACCGCCAGGATCGCGTACCCAAGCCAAGCAGAAGACATGAACCGCGAATGCACGCGAATGGACGCGAAATTGGTCGACTGGCGCGAAGGCGGTGTGTCGGTACCGGGAGCTATCGGCTTCGATGACATGTCCATTCGCGGTTGAGCTTTTGTTTTGTATTCATCCCAGTTCAGATTGGCCGGAACGAAGGATTCGCATTTGCACCAAAGTGACGATGGCCAGACACACGAACAGGGCGCACGATAGCGCCGATGCGTAGCCCATGCGGAAATTGACGAACCCGTTCTCGTAGATGTACCAAACGATGGTCCTGGTGGCGTAGTTTGGTCCGCCGAGCGTGGTCACGGCAATAGTGTCAAAGACCTGAAATGACCCGATGATACTGGTGACCAAAACGAACACCATCGTTGGCCGGATCAAGGGCAAGGTGATGCCAAAAAAGTTTCTCCAAGGCCCCGCTCCTTCTATTTTGGCCGCTTCATAGATATCTTTGGGGATGGCCTGCATCCCGGTGTAGAACAGTAATGCCGTCAAGCCCATGTGCCGCCAGATGTTGATCAGGGCGACGGTCGGCAACGCCAATTGTTGGTCAGTGAAAAACGGGATCCGGCCGATCCCAATCCATTGTAGTACGGCGTTCCCAAAGCCCAGCAGAGGATCAAGCATCCAAAACCAGACGATCGCCGCGATGACATTCGCGATAAGGTAGGGAGCTAGGATAATCGAACGGAGGACAACCGATCGCCCCAAACGAGCAAGTAGCGCGGCCAGCAGCAACCCGATGACCGTTTGGATCGGGATATTGTAGATCACATAGAGCAGCGTGACCTTCATCGAATCCCAGAAGGCAGGGTCATTCCAAAGTTTCGAAAAATTGGCTGAGCCGACGAATTTTGGGGCCCGCAGGAGGTTCCAATCGGTCGAGCTAATATAGAGGGCTCTGAAAGCCGGCATCAGATAGAAAGTGAAAAAGCCGATCAAGGCGGGAGCGATAAAGATCCACGCCGCGTAAGATTCTCGGAAGCGGAGAGCTCGCAGGAAGGAAGAGCGGTGGCGGGTTGGAGTAGCAGAACGTTGGGGCGATGGGGTCGCCTTCGGTTGTGCGCGGACAGACATATTGAGCTGGGGAAAAGCGAGGGAACTTGGTAAGTCGGGGGAGCAATTTCGGCTAACCCAGCCTAATCTAACGCGTGTTAGCCAGTGAACACCTAACACGCGTTAGCTGAAGGTCAATTTGTTTTTTCCGGGGTCGATTTAAGGGGCGAAATTGGGCGGAGCAGGAGCTAGGAGGTCTTGGGTGGGATGCGCGTTTGTAACGGAACCAGCGACCAGCGTTTGCCGAAACCCAAAAGGTAGGGCGAAAAACTCGGCGCGGGACGGAGCCGCCTCGCCTTATAATTTGACCGCGCCGGTTTTGAGCCGCGACCCCCGATTTGTCCTCTACCAACGCTGTGCCGAACTGTCTAGTCGGCGTCCCGGGAAAACGCCTTTTGAACAGCGACCACGAATTGGTGGTTGTCTATCAAGGCTGTGGCTCAAAACCGGCGCGGATGGACGATGGAGCAATACGCACCTGTTCCGCGCCGAGTTTTTCGCCCTACCTTTTGGGTTTCGGCAAACGCTGGCCGCTGGTTCCGTTACACGCGTGTCCAATCCGAGAACTCCTGGCTCCTGGATCCTGACTCCCAGGTTCTATAAACCCCTGGTTTTTCGTTGTGCCATTTCATGGCGTCTGCCCGATCCTTGACCTCCTAGCTCCTTCTTCCACCGAGCTCGTCCCTACCGAAGGGCATTGACGATCGTTCCCGCTGGTTCCTGGCGTTCTGGTTGGCTGGCGTGCGGATGGAACAAGCAGAGACCGGCGATCAAAGAGCAGGCGGCGAAGAGCGCCATGGTTGCGCCCATGGCAACCGGGGTTCCATGATACCACAGGGCAACGAATTCACTGGAGATAGCGCCGCCCAGCATCCGGATACCGCCAAACGAGGATGACGCTATGCCGGCGATCCGCGGCATCGGCTCCATGGTTCCGTGGACTGCGTTCGGTGTGACCAGACCCATCGAGAAGGTATTAAGAATCAACAGGGGCATGATCGAGATCGCGTTGAGCCATCCGAAGAGCGCCCCTCCGAAGAGTGCGGCGGTGGCGCCGAATGAAATTATCAGGCCGACAATGATCAAACGGTTCGCGGACACGCCTCGCGTGCTTAGCCGGCCGCTGGCAAACGCTCCGACTGCGATAGCGAAAGCGTTGACGGCAAACAAGGCGCCGAAAATCCAGGGATCGACTTTGAAAACATTGATAAAGACAAAGGCCGAGCCGGAGACGTAGGCAAAGAGCGCACCAAAACTAAATCCGCCGATTAAGAGATAGAAGACGCAGGTCCGATGGGAAAGAACCCGCCAGTAGTTCAAAAGGAGATCGCGAGGGCGCAAAGCACGATGATCCCGGACCGGCAATGATTCTTCGAGGCTGATCAACAGCACGACCACCAAGAGCGCACCAGCGAGAGCGATCCAGAAGAAAACGGCTCGCCAACCTTGCCAGGTCGCGATCAAACCACCCAGGGTTGGCGCAACAATCGGGGCGATGGTACCAACCACGCTGATGTATGATAAACGCGAACGCGCTGCGGACCCGGAGAACCGGTCGCGGACGATAGCAAACCCAATCACGGATCCAGCGGCGGCGCCGAGTCCTTGAACCAGCCTCCAGAAAGCCAAAACGGTTAGGGAAGGCGCAACCGCGCAACCGACTGCGGCTACCACAAAAAGTGCGCATCCGAGAAGCAACGCTGGGCGGCGGCCGATCCGATCTGAGATTGGACCGAAAGCCAGTTGGCCTCCGGCAAATCCAACCATAAAGAGGCTCAGAATAGAAACCGTGTCGACGGGCCGCACACCGAGCGATACACCGATGACCGGCAAGGACGCCAAACAGGAATCGATCGATAACGACGGCAAAGCCACGGTCGCCGCTAGTAGAACGATAAACGACTTCGATTCCGGGCGGATTTTGAAAGGGAGATTACGTTGTTTCGAGAGTCGCCTTAGCATCTAGCCTGCAGCGCTCATCCCACAGCGGCGGGACGCATGCATTTGAGAGCAATGCAGGCCTTTTTTGAATAGTGAGTTCTTTAACATTTGGTTTCCTGAGATCGTGCCCCGATGAGCCCGAATGGCGCGGATCGCTTCAAAGCCACACGATAGATGGGACCGATATGGCAGACACAACGTCTAGTCGTGCCGAGCGATCCGCGGCCATTCAGGCTGTTAGCCCCCGGGAGTCGTATTTTTCGTGATTTTATCGGTTAGTTTGTGCAATGCATTGTCCCCTTCTAAGCGCACCAGCGTGCCATCCGCCAAACTATCCGCGGGATTAAGAATGATTTGATCCGTGGGTGAGAGCCCGCTCACAATCTCCAGTTCTCCGCCCAGGTCGCGGCCAACCTTGACCTTCTGAATATGAACGCGGTTATCCGTTCCCACGATTGCCAGCGACGCGCCTTCCGACCTAAAAAGCAGGGTACTCGATGGCACTAGCAGAGACTTAGGACCCTGGGTTTCCAAATGTACCGGTGTATAAGATCCCGGGAAAAGTTCTCCGGAATCGTTCGCAACGTCGATCTCGGTCAACAAGGTACGGGAGTTCGGATCGATGGCCCCAGCGGTTCTGACGACTTTCCCAGAGAATTTCTGTCCGGGGAAACCCGAGAAGCTAACGCTAGCCGGACCTCCCTCTTGAACGTATCCCGCCATGGTTTCCGGAACATTCACGTAAATCCGCAGCGGCGAAATCTGCGCTACCGTGAACAAGGCCGTCCCAGATCCGGAAGTCACAATCTGACCGATATCAGTATTACGAGCGGTGAGCACTCCGGCAAAAGGCGCTTTAACGATTTTGAAGTCCTCCAAGGCCTGTAACTGAGAAACCGCAGCCGCATCGGCACTGACCGTAGCGTCCTTCGTGCGATAGTCGCTCGACGCGGTATCGAAGTCTTGTTGGGCAATTACTTTTCTTTGCAACAGATCCTGGGCACGCACAAAATTTGCCCGGGAAAGGTCGACGGCCGCCTGGGCTTCTTTCAGGGTCGCCTTAGCTTGGCTTAGTTGTTGATCAACTTGCGGAGTATCGATCTCAGCCAAAACGTCCCCCGCTTTGACCTTCGATCCAATGTCGAAATACCACTTTTTCAGATAACCAGTGGTTTGGGCAAAGATCGGTGCCTGAATATAAGCTTGAGTCTGTCCAGGTAGATCGATGGTTACCGTAGCCGGCGCTTTCTTAGGCGACACCACGGCCACGGTTAATTCGGCGGCTCGATTGGTCTCTTGTTGCAAAGTCGCCACCGAACCAGCCCGGGAGATAATCCCGGTGACCGCTAGAACGACAAATCCAGCTCCCAAGCAGAGCGTGATCAATCGAATTGGTCGCGCCTGCTTCGGCTTAGTCCGTTCGCCGTTCTTCAACGTTGCTGGAGCCGGGTTCTCCGGTTCGCATTCTAAAATGCTTCCATTCATAGGCTCTCTCTTAGCTCTTAGTTAACAGTTCAACTTATGCAGCCGCGGGCTCTGGGGAGCTCGATCGAGCTGAGGGAGAACGTGATTTGCGGATTAACATGAAAATTGTGGGTACGAAAAATAGAGTGGCCACGGTAGCGAAAACCAGTCCGCCGATAACCGCTCGACCCAGGGGCGCATTTTGTTCACCACCCTCGCCTAACCCCAGCGCCATTGGCACCATGCCAATAATCATGGCCAAAGCCGTCATCAGGACGGGACGCAACCGGACATAACCGGCTTGAAGGGCGGCCCGATACGAATCGCCAAGTTCTGCTTGTTGCTCGTTCGCGAAGGTGACAACCAGGACGCTATTAGCGGTCGCCACGCCCATACACATGATGGCGCCCATCAAGGCAGGAACGCTCAACGTGGTGTGAGTCACAAATAAGATCCAAACGATGCCCGCCAATGCACAGGGTAGAGCCGTGATAATAACTAAGGGCTCAATCCAAGATTGGAAATTCACTACCATCAGCAGATAGACGAGCACCATGGAGAACAGCAGACCTAGATACAGACCGATAAACGAATCGTTCATGGTTCGAACCTGGCCCCGAAGAACAATGGTACTCCCCTTAGGCAGATCTTTTTGGGCATCAGTTATCAGCTTCTGCATGTCCGCCGCTACCGACCCTAGATCTCTCCCGGAAACGTTGGAGTAAATGTTAATGACGGGTCGAATATTGTAGTGATCCGCCACCGGGAAGGTCGCGCTCCGGTTGATGTCGGCAACATTCCCCAATATCTGCAGAGTCTGGCCGGTACCGCCGAGAATAGGAAGATTGCGCAACGCGTCCAACGAATCGATGTCGTATTGTGGCGCCATCGCGTTGATCTGGTAATTCACGCCGTTCTTCGGATCGACCCAGAAGTTAGGATTGGTGGTTTGAGAGCCGCTGAGGGCACCCAATACGGTGTTAGCAACCTGGCTCTGATTGAGACCAAGCAGAGCCGCCTTTGAGCGGTCGACATTGATGTCAAGCCGAGGCGCGTCGCTCGGCTCCTGGATACGGACATCGACCGCCCCGGCGACCCGCCGGATCTTTTCCAGCAGATTGCGGGCAACGGCGCTGTTCGCCGGGCGGTTGGCTCCAATTATCTGAATATCCAGCGGAGCTGGCAGTCCGAAGTTAAGAATTTGCGCGACGATATCCGCCGGCGGATACCAGTAACTCACGCCGGGGAAATCCCGTTGCAGCCGAGTGCGGATTTGTTGGACAAAATTCTCGGTGGGATCATGTTTTTCGGTCAGCGATACCAGGATGTCTGCATCCGCGGAACTGATCGTCCCGGTTGTATTGTAGGAGAGATTAATTCCGCTATAAGGGATGCCCAGGTTATCGATGATACCCTGCAATTGATCCGCTGGAATGACTTGGCGAATCATCTGTTCGACTAGATCCACGTTGCGGGCAGTTTCTTCGATTCGCATCCCCGTCTTCATGCGCAAGTGCAGATCAAAGCGACCAGCGTCGACATTCGGGAAAAAGTTTTGTCCAAGGAACGGCACCAGAAACATGGTTGCGAAGACAAAGACACTCACCAAAGCGATCAGCTTTCCGGCGTTCCGCAGACACATCGACAACAGATCGCGATAAGCCTCGCGAAACGCTTCAAACCGGCGCTCGAAAGCGTGGTGGAAACCGCCAAACCAACTGAAAATTCCGCGCCGGGGCTTGGCGGCAGCCAGCGTCGGAGCTCCATGACCATGCTCTCCCACCTCTTTCATCCAGTACATCGCCAGAGTCGGGACCAGGGTTCTGGAGAGAATGTAAGAAGCGAGCATCGCGAAAATGACCGCCTCCGCCAGTGGCGCAAACAAGTACTTAGCGACGCCGGACAAAAAGAAGACCGGCACGAAGACGATACAAATACACAAGGTCGAAACGAAAGCGGGCACCGCGATCTGCGCGGCGCCGTCACGAATCGCATCCAGCTTGGGTTTCCCTTCGGCTAAGTGGCGGTCGATGTTTTCGATGGTTACGGTGGCATCATCCACCAAGATACCGACAGCCAACGCCAGCCCGCCCAACGTCATGATATTGATGGTCTCACCAAGAGCGCTCAAGGTTACAATGGAGCAGAGAATCGCCAGTGGGATGGAGATCGCGATAATCAAGGTGCTGCGGAAGTCTCCCAGAAAGAGCAGGATCATGAGCGCGGTCAAACAAGCTGCGATCACACCTTCTCGAACCACCCCTTCAATTGCTGCAGTCACGAAGATCGATTGGTCCGCCAACAACTTGAGATTAAGAGCGTCGGGTAAGGTCTTCTTAATTTCCGGTAGCAGGGTTTTAACGCCGTTAACGATGTCGAGGGTCGAGGCGTTTCCCGTCTTCTGGATATCCAACATGGTGGCGCGTTGGCCGTTGAAACGAACCACGTTGGTTTGCGGGATATTGCCATCCCGCACATTGGCCACATCCCGGACGTAGATGACCGTGCTGCCCACCGTCTTAATCGGAATAGCATTGAGCTCAGCGATAGTCCGCGGGCTGGAGTTCATGCCCACTTGATATTCCGTCTCGCTGATCTTGGCGGTGCCAGCGGGCAGAGTAAGATTTTGCGCGTTAACTGCGTTCACCACGTCAAACGGGGTCAAACCGCGGGCCTGCAAGGCCTGATAATTGAGATCGATCGCCACGTAGCGCTGTTTTCCGCCATATGGATAAGGAATGGCTGCGCCCGGAACCGTGATCAATTGGGTGCGAACGAAGTTCAACCCGTAGTCGTTCAGTTGCTGTTCAGAGAGTCCTTGACCACTCAGCCCGACCCGTAAGACCGGAACATTGGTGGCGCTGTAGCTCAGCACCAAAGGCGGCGTAATCCCGGTTGGGAGCTGCCTTAATATAGCTTGGGAGACCGACGTGACCTGCGCAATTCCGGTGGGCACGCTGGCAGTCGGCTGCAAAAAGATTTTAACGACACCAACCCCGAACAGCGATTGCGACTCGATGTGTTCGATGTTGTCGACGGTGGTCGTCAATACGCGCTCGTAAGGCCAAGTGATCTTCTCCTCCATGTCTTGGGGAGAAAGCCCGGCATAGTTCCAGATGACCGAAATGACCGGAATATTAATCGAAGGAAAAATGTCTTTCGGAGTTCGGATAATGGCCAGAACTCCGGCGATCAAAATGAAAATAGCTAAGACGATGAAAGTGAGGGGCCTCCGCAACGCCAGATTAACGATCCACATAAGCTTATTCTCCTGCCGCGTCCTCCGAGACGGCCCTCCGGACACCGGAACCGGCATCGACGCAAGATCGGCTGTCTCTCAAACGAATGGTTCCATGATCATCGATCTTTCGCCTCGTTCCCAAAAATGCTATACTTGGAACAATTTGATACCTTTTCAGTATGGATCGGCCTAGTATCCGCGAGCTGGAATGTTTCGTTGCCGTTGCTGAAGAATTGCATTTCTCCAAAGCGGCCAAGCGGTTACACATGTCTCAGCCGCCGTTGAGCCGGCAGATTCAAAGTCTAGAGCGAAAACTGGGGCTCCAATTGCTGAAAAGAAAGACTCGCCTGGTCGAGTTGACGTCACCGGGAAGAAATTTCCTTAATGATGCTCGGGAGATTCTGCATCAACTGGATCGAGCCATGATTACCGTGCAACGGATGCAGCAGGGGGAAAATGAGCGGTTACGGTTGGGTTTTATCGGTTACTTGCTGGCGCCGGACCTGGTCGAAGTGTTGCGGGCCTTTCGTAAAGTGCGGCCGCAATGCCAAGTGGAGCTGCTGGATATGGAACCCGGCGATCAGCTTACGGATATCCGGGAAGGCAAGCTCGATGGCGGTTTCTTTGGCGTCGGTCCAACGGAGCCTTTGTGGGACCTCAAAGTGTTTAACTGGAAGACAGTGCCTCTGGTGATCGTCTTGCCGGAAGATCATCGGCAGGCGCATAAAAGCGGTAAGCTGGCGCTCGCCAATCTTAAAGAGGAAAACTGGGTTATGATCTCGCGCACCCGAGCAGCGGCATTTCGAGGATTAGTCGACGACCTCTGTCTAGCAGCCGGATTTCTGCCTCGAATTGTGCAGGAGTCTGACAGCGTCCAGGCAGTGATGGCCATGGTAGCAGCCGGAACCGGCATCGCCATCGCTTCCGAGACGGTGACCCAAATGATCGCTCGCGGCCTAGCCTATCGCAGGTTGGCCCCTCGAAATGCTGTACTCCGGCGGAACTTCGTTTGGCGGAGCGCCGACAACTCGGAAGCGCTGAAGATGTTCAACAATGTGCTACGAAGGTATCGGGTCGAAACCGCCATGGAACCTGTGGAGCCAGAAGTAAGGGCCACGGAAGTGGCTGAGGCCGCGGTGACGGGATGAAACCCGCGCGGGGCGGTGGGACGGATGGTCCCGCGACCCGAGACAACCGATTTGAGCCACTCCCAGGATCCACCATAACCGAAAACCGCCCGCCAAACCCATCGTCGGCAGGGCGAAAATCTCGGCGCGCCGACAATGCCGCCATCTTCGAGCACGACTCCGCGCCGGATTTGAGCCACGCCCAGGATCCACCATAACCGAAACCGTCCGCTAAACCCATCGGCGGTAGGGCGAAAATCTCGGCGCGCCGATAAGGCCGCCATCTTCGAGCACCACCCCGCGCCGGATTTGAGCCACGCCCAGGAGTCGCGATAACCGAAAACCGTCCGCCAAGCCGGCATGCTCACGACCACCAACGGTCTCGCCAAAATAGCTCGCCGCGGTAAGGCCACTCAGAAACGTGCGTGGCAAGGCCCGCTCGGACAGGATTTTCGTCCATGTAGATCCTCTTTCCAACAGCATCCTCGTAAGATCTGATCCGATGATGGAATGATCCTGTCTGCCATCGGAATTCTGGTTCTTTCAGAATCCGGGTGACTCCGCATTTCCAAACCGAGATCCAATCGTCAAATGGCAAGGGTCGCTCGCCAGGCTCGGCGAAGAAATGCAAATGATCTGGCATTAAAACGTAAGCGCTTACGATCCATCGGGGATGCCGGCGCCAAGTTGCGCACAACGCGGCATGGACCTGAGGAGTGTTTAGCCACCGTTTGCGGTTCTTCGTGCAAACGGTGGTAAAGACCAGAGTTGGGAGTGATTCATCCTGCATCACTCCTCGCGCTGGGTGTCGTCGATCTGTATACAACGCTTTATTATTATGTGTGAATTGTTGCTGGGTCAAGCACGCTGATCGAAAGAATTCGTCCTGGGCGTGGCTCAAATCCGGCGCGATTTAACCCTCAGAGATGGCGGCATTATCGGCGCGCCGAGATTTTCGCCCTACCGGCGATGGGCTTGGCGGACGGTTTTCGGCTATCGCGACTCCTGGACGTGGCTCAAATCCGGCGCGGTTTAATCCTCGAAGATGGCGGCCTTATCGGCGCGCCGAGATTTTCGCCCTACCGGCGATGGGCTTCGCGGACGGTTTGCGGTTGTCGTCGCTCCTGGACGCGTTGGCGGCGGGCGCTAGCGCAGGATTTGGGATTTTTCTTCTTCCGTCAGGTGGAAGGGGCGGAAATCAGAATCTAGGAGGTGGGCATATCCGTCTGGGCCTTGGACGGCAAGGGCGTGGTCGCGGGTGGGTCTGGTGAAGAGAGGTTCTCGGCCACGTTTCCAGGTCACATTGACTCGGCGGCGGCGTTCGTCTTGCCACTCGTACCTGATGTAGTGGCGGCCGCGATACAATCGGTTACGGATGATGAACACCTCGATTGGCTGAGGGTCACGGGCGGCGCGGCGCAGGCTGCGACCGGTACCGATGACGCGGAAACAGCCGGCGACAGCGGCAATCACAAAGGCAAGTTCTATCAACAAGGAAACGATCAGGGTGATCTCGCGGTTGAGCAAAAGATCTAACGCGTAGGAGGCGGTCGCGATTGAGGGGTTGGTTTCCAGGTAGTAGATAACAGCCTCTTTGGAATCATCCAGATTGCCGACAAAGAAAATATCTTTGTTCCGGCTGAATGAGGTGGCTCCTCCATTCCGCCCTTTGCCCGTTATGGAGTATTCCAGCTTCAAATCGCCCCAGTTGGTAAACAGGCGGCTCCTGATCTCTCCGCTTACCGTACCACGTGATGCCCGAACACCTTCCTTGGATAACTGGATGTCCTCAAAGACGCCAGGCGCCAGCGCCACCACGAAAACAAGAAAACAACCCGCAAAAAATAACGCGCAAAGTAAAAGGACCAAAACCTGCCGGGTGGTGGTTTTCTCGGCTAACTCCAGTGGACGCTTCGGGAAGGCTGCCAAATTCATCGTGCGGATTGAATCTCGCCTGCGACGCGGTGGTCTAGCCTAAAAGCTCGCTCAAGGCACCGGGATAGCTCGAAACTGAGCGACGTGAAGGAAATCACCCTCGACCAGCCCTCGCGTGAGGTACTGTCCCTCTGTAAGCCAAGCATACGACGGGTCAGAAACCGCGTATTCGATGAACCCGACTAAATAATATTTCGAATCGGCCACCTCGTCACCGCGAATAAGACGCTCGATGGCATCATCGGCGCCAAGCCAGCAACTTCGGTCAGTCTTGTAGATGATTGCCCCATCGTCAGTTTGCATCTGATCCTTGGCGAGAATGTGAATGCGGCGCTCCTGTGCATCGTAACTTCCGGTAACGGCAGTGTGAACGATCACACCATTTAAACGAGGCCCGGAAAAAGTGCCACCTGGGTAGCAGATGCCCTCTTCAGTCTCTATTATTTGCCGCCACTGGTCAGTGGTTAGCTTAGGAACGACCTTCACCGTCATCAGTTCCAACTTACAGAATGGCAAGTTTCGCCATGACTGGAGCTGATCGCGGATCCCAAGCGAGGAAACACCGCCGCCCAGGGTCTTGTACGACCCTGGCGCTAGCGAACTTCCAAACTGATTACCAGCGACGTTCATGTCTAGGATCGATGCATCAATACAGACGCGGTCACCGGCTGCGTCTGTAGCCGAACGGCGGGCAAAGTAATGTAATCGTTTACATTTGGCAATTAAAATAAGAACGTGCGCAGGATCGCCCAATATTGGCAAAGTGGCTCAGCTGAAGGGCCTTCGTCGGTCCTGACGCCAATAGCGCGGAGCTAAGCCGACCTGATGCTTGAATTGGCGAGACAAGTGGTAAGGTGAATCGAAACCTAGAACCAAGGCTATCTCTTTCACCGACATCGGGGTATTCAGCAAGAGATCTTGCGCCTTCTGGATGCGTGCTTGGAGCTGATATTGTTTCGGGCTCAACCCGGTTCGGCTCTTAAATGCTTGGCGGAAACGGGAATAGCCGACGCGCAAGGCGCTGGCGATTTCCTGCATGCGTATCCGTTCCTGGTACCGCTCCATGATCAATCGCTGAGCGCTCTGGACGAAGTCATCTCTGCGCAAATGGGAACTCCGTCGCAGACGTGCTGCCTCGAGGACGAGAGATAAAATGTGTATGCCCATAGTGGAAAGCAGCGCTTGGCTACCGGCCGATAAATGTTGCGCTAAACCATGGCAGCGGTCGTAACACAGAAGCAAATCGGGGACAAAGCCGACCCTAAGAACCGGGCGCTCCGGAGCGATCTGCCCGATTTCCCTGGCCCGATCAAAACATCCGCCTCGGCACTCGATCCAATGTTCAGCCCAACCGGACTTGTCGTCGGGTGCGTACCGGTGCCAAATACCAGGAAATAAGAGGAGAACACTCCCTGCGCCGACTCGCCATCGTTTGGTGGGGCCATCGGATTCAAAGACCCCCCGCCCCTCTGAGATATAGATAATCTGGTAGGCCTGGAGAACCCGGCCGTGCGCCCAGGTAAAGTGATGATCAACCGGATGGCGCAGCGGCGGGTAGGTGTGATGCGGCGCAATCTTGGAGTATCCCACCGAGGTGGCTACGCATTCCCACGGGTCGCGTGATTTTCGGTTGGGGAGATAGATGAAGTAGTTCTTCATAGCCGGCATCGCTCAGAAATTCGCGGTAGGGATGAGCTCCCGCTCGTCCGTTTCTTTTCGAATCTGGACCGAAGAACGGACGAGCGGGAGCTCGTCCCTACCGCTAAATTCATGAGCGATGCAGGCTGTGGTCATCAATTTTTATATGAAATTTGTCACTCTGTCGATTTCGGGAACGGACGGAGACAGGTAGAATCTCGCCATGTTCCCCCTCCGTGTGGGCCTGTTTGGGATCGGCCTCGATGCTTATTGGCCCCAATTCTCGGGACTCAAAGAGCGACTCGAACAGAATGTTCAGATCCTGGAGCAGAAGATCCGGCGGCCCGGCGTTGAGATCGTCAACCTTGGTCTCATCGATTCCCCAGTCCACGCAATGGAAGCTGGACACCGATTCCGGCGCGAAGACGTGGATTTGCTGTTTCTCTATGTAACCACTTATGCGCTTTCGTCGACCGTTCTGCCGATCGTACAGCGAGCTCGCGTTCCCGTGGTGGTGTTGAATCTCTCCCCTGCTCCCGCTATCGACTACGCGTGGTTCAACGCTCTGAATGATCGCACCCGGATGACCGGTGAATGGCTAGCCTTCTGCTCCGCCTGTCCTATCCCGGAAATCGCGAACGTTTTTCGCCGAGCGAACATCCGTTTTTTTCAAGTCACCGGGGTGTTGCAACACGACTCGATGGTCGATGACGAGATTGAATCCTGGATCGAAGCGGCTCGGGTGGCATCCGTTCTAGCGCACAACCGTATGGGTCTGATGGGCCATTACTACGGCGGTATGCTTGATATCTATTCCGATGTGACGCTGCAATGCGCCACCTTTGGTGGTCACGCTGAGATCCTGGAAGTTGATGAACTTTCCGCACTGCGCCGCGAGGTAACCGCAAGCCAGATTGAACAACGGGTAGCAGACTTTCGGACGCGATTTGACGTGCAACCTGACTGCTCGGATTTCGAGCTGAATCGCGCGGCCCGAACCTCGGTCGCTCTGGACCGGCTGGTTGCCGACCGCGGGCTTGGTTCACTGGCCTACTACTATTCGGGAACCGGAAACGCCGACAACGAGGATACCATGAGTTCCATCATCCTCGGGAATTCGCTTTTGACCGCGCGGGGGGTGCCGGTTGCGGGCGAATACGAGGTGAAAAACGCTCAGGCCATGAAGATTATGGATACGTTCGGCGCGGGCGGCTCATTCACGGAATATTACGCAATGGATTTCGCAGACGACGTGATCCTGATGGGGCATGATGGTCCTGGTCATATCCGCATCGCACAGGGAAAAACGAAAGTGCGCCCGTTACAAGTCTATCACGGGAAGGTAGGCAGCGGTCTCTCCGTCGAAATGTCCGTGCAACATGGGCCGGTGACTCTGCTATCGGTGGTAGAGGACGGGCAAGGGAAGCTCGGGTTCGTCGTTGCCGAAGCCGAGTCGGTCCCGGGCCCGATCCTAGAGATTGGCAATACGAACAGCCGCTACGCTTTCAAGATCGGCGCACGCAAGTTTATTGAGACCTGGAACTCGTTCGGACCAGCCCATCATTGTGCGGTCGGAGTCGGCTGGATCGCGGACAAGATTCGGAAACTAGGGCTACTGATTGGGGTCGAAACCCATCAGGTCTGTTAGCGCATAACATGCCGGACCCAACCCCCACCGTTGAGCTCCTGAAAATCTCGAAATCGTTCGGGAGTACGCCGGTCCTGAATGACGTGGATCTCACGCTTTATCCGGGTGAAGTCCACGCGTTACTGGGCGAAAACGGAGCGGGCAAGAGCACGCTGGTGAAAATTCTTTGCGGCGTTTATGTGCCGGATAACGGCACCATTCGCCTCAATGGAGAGACGGTGGAATTCAAGACCCCAGCCCAAGCGCGGCAGGCTGGTATTGCGGTGATTTACCAGGAACCGACTCTGTTTCCCGACCTCTCGGTTGCCGAGAACATCTATATGGGCCGCCAACCGAGGCGCCCCGGCGGCCTGATCGATTACCCGGCTATGAATCGAGGGGTCTCCGCCATCATGAGTCAATTGGCGGTTCCCTTGCGCGCACAGGATCCGGTCCTAGGTCTCAGCATCGCTGACCAACAGATCGTTGAGATCGCTAAGGCGCTGACCTTTGCCGCCAAGGTACTGGTGATGGATGAGCCGACGGCAGCGCTATCTTCTGCTGAAGTAACGCGCCTGTTCGATGTGGTCAAAAAGCTGAAAGGCCAAGGGGTCGCACTTTTGTTTATTTCGCATCGGCTCGAGGAAGTCTTTTCGATCAGCCAACGCATCACCATCCTCCGAGATGGTGAATTCATTGCGACCGGGCCGGTCTCAGATTTCACGCCGGACGATGTCATCCGCAAGATGGTCGGGCGCGGGATGGCAACACTGTTTCCGAAAGAGACCGCGGAAATCGGAAAGCCGGTTCTCCAAGTTTCGGGACTACGGAGAGCAGGTGTTTTTCGGGACATCTCGTTTGAGGTACGGCGGGGCGAGATCGTGGCTTTGGCGGGGTTGGTGGGCGCTGGTAGAACCGAGGTTGCCCGTGCGATCTTTGGGATTGATCCTTTCGATGAAGGCGGAATCACCATTGACGGAGAACCGCTCGAAAATCCCAATCCTGCCGCCGCGATGACCGCCGGCCTCGCTTTAGTGCCGGAAGATCGCCAACAACAAGGCCTGGTGATGGAACTATCAGCTAAACGGAATGCTACCTTAACCTTGCTGCGAAAGCTGCACCGGTTCGGCCTAATGGCGCCAATCCGGGAGAAAGCGCTGGCTCAGGAGTGGACCGAACGGATGCAGTTTCGCGGCCATTTAGATGAACCGGTCCGGGTGCTTTCCGGTGGTAACCAGCAAAAAGTGGTTTTGGCGAAATGGCTGGCGACCCAACCGAAACTCTTGATTGTCGATGAACCCACCCGCGGCATCGACGTGGGTGCTAAAGCCGAAGTTCATCGCACCCTCTCACAGCTGGCCAAAACGGGGATGGGTATCCTCATGATCTCAAGCGAAATGCCGGAAGTGCTGGGCATGGCCGATCGCATCCTGGTGATGCACGAAGGCCGCCTAACCGGCGAATTCAGCCGGGCTGAAGCAACCGAAGAAAAGATCATGACCGCCGCGGCAGGACAAGGTGGCAACGTCGGGAACGTCGACTTGTCCGACGCAGCTTCGGGAGTTTCCGACGAGCGAGCGAAGTCGGAGAGCGACGAATGAATTCTGATCAACTCATTGGGCGATTTTGGGAACGACTGGTTCGCTCGCGCGAGTCGTGGCTCGCCCTGTTGCTGGCTGTGCTGGTGATCGGTACGGCGTCGGCAAACGCCCGTTTTCTGGGAGCACAGAACATCAAAGATCTGATGCTCAATGTCTCTTTGATCGCGCTCCTCGCGATTGGGCAGAGCATCCCCATCATTATGCGGCAGATCGATCTTTCCGTCGGCTCGATCGTGGGTATCACCGCATTTTTGAGCGGATTGGTTTTCTTCGATCATCCGAACACTCCCAGCGTGGTCGTCTTCCTAGTCGGGACCGGAGTCGGCCTTTTGCTAGGAGCGATCAATGCCGCGCTAATCATCTGGGGGAGAGTCCCTTCGCTGATTGCGACTCTCGGCACTCTTTATATTTATCGGGGTGCGGACTATGCCTGGGTCCATGGCCGGCAAATCAACGCGGCGAATGTACCGGCCTCCTTTCTTGCGCTGGGCAACATCGGGTTTCTGGGGTTGCCGTTGCTGATGTGGATTGTTCTACTTTTCCTGATCTTGGCGACGATCGTACTTCGCCACCTGCCTATGGGTCGGGAATGTTATGCCATCGGAAGCAACCCGGCGGCCGCGGTCCTTGCCGGCATCAATGTGCATCGGCGCGTCTCCATCGGTTTCCTGTTCTCGGGTGCGATCGCCGGTTTGACGGGCGTGCTCTGGCTAGCTCGTTTCGGGACCGTCGACGCAACCGCAGGTCTGGGTATTGAATTCCAAGTCGTGACAGCGGCGGTAGTCGGCGGAGTCGCGATCACGGGAGGGTCCGGCACAGTTGGAGGCGCCGCCCTGGGAGCGTTGTTACTAGGCGTATTCAACAGTGCGCTGGTGGTCCTGCGAGTCCCACCTTTTTGGCAACAAGCTTTTCAAGGTACGATGCTGCTGGTGGCGATTTCGGTGGACGCCTACTTGGCACACCGGTTAGCGATCCGTTTGCGGATTAGGCGGAGCCATCTATGAGCTCTTCAACGCCATTTACCATTGCTCAAGGTGGACCTGGTCCCCGGAAAACCCGGCGTCTAGCCCGGGCCGTCGGGTGGGAACTGATCCTGGGAATCCTTCTCATGATCGCCATCGTCGCCGGGCAGATTTTGAGTCCGGATTTCCTCACGACCGCGAATTGGACCAACCTGCTGGCCAACTTCGTCGAAATCGCGCTGCTCGCCTTGCCGCTGACCCTGATTGTTATCACCAAGGAAATCGATCTGTCAGTGGCCTCGGTATTAGGCTTAGCCAGCTCGTTACTTGGTTTCCTGTGGCAAGCCGGCTGGCCAATGCCATTGGTACTTTTGGCTTGTTTGTTAGCCGGAGCGCTCGCCGGTCTGCTGAACGGCTTCTTGATTGTGCAGTTCCGGTTGCCGTCGTTGGCGGTTACGATCGGGACGTTAACGCTTTTTCGCGGGTTCTCGTTTGTATTGCTCGGAGATCGCGCCATCGCCGATTTCCCCCCGGAGTACTCAAATCTCGGCTTTGGCACGATCGGTTTTCTACCGATCCCTTTCCTTCTCTTTTTGATACTGGCGATCGCGACGGCGATCGTTGTGCATGCTACTCCGTTTGGAAGAACGTTGTTCGCCATTGGCGGCAACCAGACAGCCGCCCGTTTCTCGGGTGTTCGCACTCAGCTCACTAAGCTGATCCTGTTCGCGGTTTCCGGCGTGGTCAGCGCGCTGGCGGGCATCGTTTTCACGTTCCGTTTCATGAGCTCCCGAGCAGACAATGGCACCGGCTTCGAGCTAAGCGCACTAGCTGCCGTCTTTCTCGGCGGTGTATCGGTGGTTGGCGGAAAGGGAACGGTCTTCGGAACTTTTCTTTCCCTGCTGCTGATCGCCGTCATCAACAATGCGCTGACCTTGGTCGATGTATCGAATGAGATTCTGACCATCGTTACCGGTTCACCTGCTGATATCCAGCATCGTTTTACCGAATCTGCTCTCGCAAGTGCGGGAGCGATTCCACCCGCGTCACTCTGCTGAAACCTCGGCTCCGGTGGCGCAATCTGTCCCCCAAAACCCATCCTAAACTATCCCATGAAACCCCGTTGCAGTTTGACCATTGTCGTTGCGTGCAGCCTGATTCTGGCCGCGCCCTGGGCGCCAGCTCAGGAAAAAAAAGAGATCAAGAAGGGCCTTAAAATCGCGTTCATCCCCAAGAACATCAACAATCCTTACAACGTCATCGAAACCGGCGGCTCGCTGGCAGCATGCAAGGAGATGGGGATCGAAGGCAAGGTGGTTGGACCTTCAGACGCCAGCGCTTCGTCTCAGGTGTCCTACATCAACACCATGATTACACAGCGCCAGAGTGCAATCGTGCTAGCAGCGAACGATCCCAACGCGTTGCTGCCCTATTTAAAACGCGCCACCGAGCAGAAGATCAAGATCGTTACCATGGACTCCGATACGGCTAAAGCAGGGCGAACCATCTTCTGTAACCAGGCATCCAGCGAAATGATCGGGCGTTCCGAAGTCCAGATGCTGGGCAAAGAAATCGACTACAAGGGTGATATCGCCATCTTGTCGGCGACCCCAAACGCTACCAATCAGAACACCTGGATCGGGTTCATGAAAGATGAGTTACAGAAGCCCGAATACAAAGATATGAAGCTGGTCACCGTGGCCTATGGAAATGACGATGATCAGAAGTCGTTTACCGAGACGCAGGGGCTGATCGAAGCGTATCCCAATTTACGCGGAATCATCAGTCCGACGACGGTCGGGATATCGGCTGCGGCTCGTTATCTTTCCAGCAGCCCAAACAAGGGCAAGATCGCGTTAGTCGGGTTGGGCACGCCTAATCAGATGCGTCAATTCGTGAAAGATGGCACGGTCAAAGAGTTCGCCCTCTGGAATCCGGCTGACCTTGGCTATTTAGCAGCGTATGCCGCTGCCCAACTCGCATCCGGGAACATTCAAGGTAAGGAAGGCGAAACGTTTTCTGCCGGAAAGCTCGGTGACCGGACCATCGGAAAAGATGGGGTCGTTATCTTAGGTCCACCCACCGTCTTTACCGCGGATAATATCGATCAGTTTAATTTCTAGAGAGGGAGCGGTAGGGACGAGCTCCCGCTCGTCCGATGTTGCGAGTGGAAAGCCTCACAACTTGTTATCTCCGGGGACAGGCCCCTTCGGTAGCGGCGACTGTCCCCGACGCCACTGATGCTCGCCGGCGTGAGATTTTATCGAAATGACCAAACTGTCCTGATTCAACGCACAGTCGCCATCCCAGCGCTCGGATGACGACTGCGCGTTGAGTCACGGGTAACCGGTCGCTTCGTTATACGATCAGGTCGGCCACGCCATAGACGTTGTGGGACAGTCGCCCCTACCGCACGGACGAGCGGGAGCTCGTCCCTACCGTTCTGCCTATGCTAAGAAAAGCGTTCGTGATGCAATTGAAGCCAGGGATGGAAGCGGAATATGAGAAGCGTCATAATCCGATTTGGGACGATCTGGCTAACGTCCTGAAGGCACATGGCGTAAGCAATTATTCGATTTTTCTTCTTCCCGAGACTCACCGGTTATTCGCTTACGCAGAGATCGAAGATGAAGAACGTTGGCAAGCGATTGCTTCCAGCCCGGTGTGCCGCCGATGGTGGGATTTCATGGCGGATCTCATGGAAGTGAATCCCAATCGCTCTCCGGTAGCGACGCCGGTGCGGGAAGTGTTTCATCTAGAATAACCCGACAAATAGAGCGCAGCGGATTCATGCGACCTATAGCGAATAGTTCCTATAGGTCATATCGGTCCCATAGGTCCTATTCGATCCGGTTCCCAGCGCTTCACAATTTCGCTTGCTCAGGATCACGCAGAACACCAATGAAGACGATCTGGCGGGATGCGTTATCCACAATTGCAAAGAGGAACGGCCGATCGAATACCAAATCGAATGGCTTGGGCGCAACCCGCCGCATGGCAGTGGCTTCCATTTGGATCTCGGTGGCAGCGGCGGCTTCGCTTCCGTTCTCGTCGACTCGAAGATAGGCTTGTTGAAGGATGCTGGAAACATAGAAGTTCCTCGTGTCCGTGAACATGGGGGTGAAATCCTTGCTCGGGTTGAAAATCGCTTCAACGCCCAACGCCTTCAAAGGGTCAACCAGCGACTCGCGAGCGGTAACCTTAAACCGCGGTAAGGTAATGGTCCCAGGCGTCTCCACGAAGTCGTCCATCGAGCTTTTCCAAGCACCGGTTAGCTTCCGCACCAGGGCTGCCAAACTCGTTTCTTTGTCCGGCAGAATCAGCACCATTGAGAGTGCACTGCCGTTGTAGGGAAGCTTGACCGCTTGAAAGCCATCTGTCGTTAGATACGGCGCCGAGAGGCCGCGCTTCATCATGGTAACGTCGCAAGGCCCGTTGTTTTCCCGATGGAATTGATCGGAGAAATTTTGCGCCGCCGAAAATGGGTATTCCCACGCACCCTTAAAATAGACGGCATCGATGAGCACCAATGGGGGTTTGGGTGGTGCTTGAAGCAGGTCTACGATTTTCCCTTCGGTTGCTTTGGCGACCCAGTCGTTGATTGCTTTCATAGTTCCAGCGGTTTCCAAGTCCGCCGACTGAACTTCCGCGCCGAATCGATCTTTTACTTTTGCTTCGAACGTCGGTCGCAGGTGGGTGGAACGGTCACACCATAAGGAGTTTGCAATTTTCAGGGTTATCGTCTGAGGCAGATTGGAATAAAGAGTCATCCCGGGGAAAAGGACGTTTTGGGAATCGGTCTGACGAGCAAACCCTACGAAACGGGCCAATTCTTCTGCGCTCTTCCCGGTGCAGCCGCCATAAACCATCGCCAAAGCAAGCTGGAGGCTGAATGGCGAAATCACCAGATTCCCCTGGTTGGAGGTCATCAGCTTGGCTAACAACGAGACTCCGAAGGAGTTAGACTGATCGCTGGCCGGGGCTCCGGGGCAACTATCAACCCCGAACCCAAAGATCAAACCGCCAAAGATGGGAGAAAATCGGAGCAAATTAATCATTCGAACGATCCCCCTAGCTTTCCTGTCGAAGTATTGGATCGTAATTTTCATTATTCGTATGACTCCAGAGGAACAGAATCTGATCGAAAATTTGTTTGAACGACTGCGGCAGGCCGACGGCAGCTCCAAGGATCCACAGGCTGAGCAGCTGATCCAGACCAAAACCGCAGCTTTTCCTTCGGCGACCTATCTTTTGTCCCAGGCCGTGATCGTCCAGGAACATGCACTCGCCAATGCGCAGGCTCGGATTGCAGAACTGGAGAATCACCTGGCTGCGGGAGGCCAAAACGCTCCGGCAAGCGGCGGGGGCAGTTTTCTTTCCGGGATGAGCCGTCTTTTTGGAGGGAACAAGCAAACACCTCCGCCAATTCCGCAACCGGCCCCTCAGTATCAGCAGCAACCGCAATATCAGCAGGTGCCTGGAACCGGACCTGGCGTCACTCCGCCACCGGTGCCGATGTCTCCCCAAGCGGTACCTTATCCGACGACCATGAATCTAGCGCCAAGTTCCGGAGGCGGCTTCCTAAAGAGCGCTCTGGCGACCGCGGCAGGCGTGGCCGGCGGGCAGGCATTGTTCCAAGGGATCGAGAGCTTGATTGGTCACAACGCAGGCGTTTTCGGACCGGCACTCGGTGAACGGGGAGTCGTTGGGGGAGAAGGCGCCGGTAACACCGAGATCGTCAACAACTACTATAACGAACCCGAGGCCGGATCCGGAGAGAAAACCGCAGAACGGACCGAGTACCAGCCGGAGGTCGCGCAGAAGGATTTCAATCAGAACCAGAATATCGATTTTGATCCCAATCTTACCGCGGACAACGACCCGGGCCAAGGAGACGATTTCGGGTCATCCGATGACTTCGGTTCCGGCTCGGACGATAATGTGGTGTAGGTAGCCACGCCCGGACCGGTAGGGCGAAAATCTCGGCGCGGGTAACGGTTGCCACCTTGCAGACTTGATCGCGCCGGATTTGAGCCGCGCCGAGATTTTCGCCCTACCATTTTGGGCATGCTCCTACGACTGTGTTTGAACCCCTAGCGGTCGCCGGCCACGAGTTTCTTCAGCTTGCTGGCGAGGGATACTTTGGCCGCGGAGCTCATCCGATCGATAAAAAGGATCCCATTCAAGTGGTCGATCTCGTGCTGAACCGCCCGGGATAGTAACCCTTCGGCTTCAAAGGAAATCGGTTTGCCGTCGAGGGTAAGCGCGTTCACTTTCACCCGCTCAGCTCGAGCAATATCAGCGGTGATTTCTGGGAAACTAAGGCACCCTTCGACACCTACCTCCGTCTCCCGGCCCAATTCGAGCTCCGGATTGAGGAGGATCAAAGGCATATGCTCCTTTGGGTCGACCTCCCGGCCGTCGATCCACATGCGGCTTGGACGGTTCTCCGCATCGGTCACATCGATCACGGTCAATTGAACGGGCTCACCAATCTGCTGGGCGGCCAATCCTACGCCATGCGCATCGTGCATGGTCTCGATCATGTCCTCCGCTAGGGTTCGGATCTCGTCCGTGATCTTCTCGATCGGCTTTCCTTTCTTTCTGAGAACCGGACTACCGTAGATAGCAATTTCCCGAATCATTTCGCTTCTTTGGGCTGGGTGAAAGTAGGCAGGTTTTTGATACCGGCTTGTTTTAACGCATCCAGAACCTGCACAAGAAAGCCAAATGACACCTCTTTCGAGGCGCTCATCGCCACCGGCTGGTTGGGCGACTTTTCCTGATGATCTTTTAACGCTGAAGCCAATTCGTCCACCCCAGCGAGTGGTTTATCTCCCAAATACAACTTCTGGTCGGAGGTGATCGACAACACCAACGGCTCCTGCGTTCCTTGACCTTGGGTAGCGGTTTTCGCTTCCGGCAAATTAATGGATAACTGGGATTGCGCCGTCTTGAAGGTGGTGGTGACGATGAAAAAGATTAAGAGGATCGCGAAAATGTCGATTAGCGAAACGATAATGATTTGAGGCGTTTTCCTACGCTTGACGTAGAACCTCATCGACTAACCTCCTCGAGCGTCTCTCGACGATGGTCCGCGTCGGGTTCAGCCCCACGCTGAAAGATCTTGTCAATCAGCTCCGTCACCAGCGATTCCATTTGGATCGCCAGGGTCTCGACCCGCCGGGTAAAGGTAGACCACGCAACGATTGCGAGTATGGCGATGGCTAATCCGACAATGGTTGTACTCAGGGCTTCGCTGATGCCGGACGCGATCTCTTTCAAATCCGAGGTTGAGGTGACACCCGACCCGATATTGGCAAACACTTTCACCAGGCCGGTGACAGCTCCAAGGAGACCGAGGAGAGGCGAGATACCGACGATAATCTCGAGGACAAACAGGCCCGCTTCTAAGCCCACCACCTCGCGGCGAGCGCGTGTCTGAACGATTTCGAGCGTTTCTGCCTTGGTGGCGTTATGGGACCGGACAACCGCGTCCAGGATCTGGCCCATTGAAGAATCGTCGTCTTTAACCAGCCTGCGCAGAGGTTCCAGACTCTCACCGGGGCGATAGCCGACGATTGACTTCTCGATTAGGCGCGGGATCACGGCGCCTTTACGCAACGCAATCAGACGCAAGAGGATCACGCTGATGGCCACGAAAGAACAAGCCAACAGAATCCACATGAAGACCCCGCCCTTAATGATGAATTCGGTCGGGTTTGAGAACAAAGCTAAAAACGTCATTTTTCGTAATTACATGTAGTTGAAGCTGAAGGTAAATTCGAGTCCACGTCGAGGAACTAGGGGAACCAACTCCTGAGGCATTGGTGGGATCTTGGCTTGGCGGATCGATTGCAGCGAGCAGGTCGCCAGAGTTTCATTCGAAGAATTGCTGACCACTTGAGCGCTGACTACCTCTCCGCTCGGGCTAACTACAAATTCGATTCGCACGGTGCCGATGTTAAGTAGATCGGCGCGCTGTTGCACAAAGTAATACCACAAGGAGCCGACGGCGTCTTCGACCGCTTTCTGGAACCTGCCTTGCGGTGTCCCCAAAGCTGAAACCGAGGAATGCCCCCGGTTTGACAGATTGCCCTGCATTCGGCTGATAATGTTCTGCGGCCGATAAGCAGTTCGCGGCGCTCCCGGCTGATTCTGGTTGTTCTTGGCGGTGTTTGGAATCGGCGTTGGCGGAGGAGTCGGCTGCTGCTTTAACATCGCCAATTCATCGTCTTTGGCCGTCGGCGCCGGGGTTGGCGTAGTATCGGGCGTGGGGACCGGGGTCGAAGCCGCGTTGGCGCCCCCGTCTGCGCTATCTCGAGAATAGTCTTGGCCATTCATGGCCAGCGAGAAATCGTTGTTTTTAAACATTAACGACTGCAGGTCTTTCCCATCTTGGGTCGGTAAAGGCGCCTGCTCGTTGCTCTGTTTCTCCGACGCAGCCGCAGTGTCTTTGTCCGACTGGAACGGCGCGTTGTCCTGCTTTTGATCGGTCTTCTGATCGTCGTCGGTTCGTACGTACGGCTGCTGCGGTTGTTCCGGCGGAGTATCAAGAATCGTCATCTCGGGCAGTGAATCCTGAGTTTCGGTTGACTTCGGATTCGCCGGCGGAGGAAAAATTGCGTAGTACCCGGTGACAGAGAGGAAAAGGAATACGTGAAGAAGCACGGAGCCGATAACCGCTAACGTAACTTTCTTCCTTTTCGACATCGAAAAAACGCCGGTAGCCTAAGTCTTCAGCCTGAAACGCTCAAGCCATATCGGGACGGCCTACGTCCCCAGGCCGCAGACCAGTTTTTAGGGTTTCGGCGTATTGTAACCAAGAGGAGGCCGCGAGCAAGCGACGCGTTCCGTCGTACGCAAGTATCGGCGTGCGGCAAAACTGGGGCGAGGCCTGTCGCAGGTCGCGAGTCATATGAGTGGTTAAGCTCCCATATGGCGTCTGGATGCCAAACGTCATGTAGGGCGAACGGCCGAAAGCCTAACTACCGCCCCCGATTTAACAATTCCAACGGTCTGGCTAACCGCGATTCGGGCGCATTCTTCGACGTCTTGCGCTTTGCCGATCTGCGCCAGAGCACGCCCATTTTTTGATGCCCGTAAGTAGCCGAGTAGATCTGACTGCGCTTGTCGATACAAACTGCTGACCAGCACGGCCGCATCCGAAAGCGATTGCTTGGGTAACCGGTCGATCAACGCCCCTGCCGCGACAGCATCTTCGAGGGCAAACTGTTCGCCCGTACCGGCACAGACCAATAACAGGTCAGTGGCAGAGTCACCGACCAGTATCTGGGCCAACGCGCCCAAATTCAATAAGGCTCCCACATACACGCTTTTGGCTTGGCGGACACGATGCAAGGCGACGGTTCCATTGGTGGTGGTCAGCACTACACTCTTACCACTGATCCCTTTGAACTCTCGGGGAGAATTGCCGAGGTCAAAGCCTTCCAATGGCAGGCCACCCCGTTCACCCGCTAAGATTAGACTCGGATCCTGCGCTTTACGGGCCCGGGCAGCCTCGACGGTGTCGACTGGGAAAAATTGCTCCACGCCATGGTCCAAGCCAGTGATCATGGTGGAAGTGGCACGCAGAATATCGAACACAACCGCCGTGGTATCGCGCAAATCAGCGCTCTCGAAACGGCTAATTTCTGACGGACAAAGTGCGACGTCGATCATGTTGCGGGAATCAACCGGTATGCTTAGGAAAAAGGGGGCGCGGCGGAGTGGGTGAAGCCGGAACCGCGCGGTAGGTCAGGCGCCAATGATGAAACAGGTATTGCTGCGCGTATCCGGCGTAGGGACCGAAATATTGCTGGCAAAATTTGGCAAGTTCAGCCGGACGCAGATTGCTCTTTTCCGGAACGTATTTCTCTCTTAAGACGCGTGCTATCCAGACATCGATTGGCATGACTTCCAATCTGCCGAAGGCGAAAAGCAAAACGCAATTTGCGATCTTCTCTCCAACACCAGGGAAACGGCAGAGCTCGCTGCGTATCTCATCGGAAGGCAGCTTTGTCAATCGGCCGAGATCGACTTCCCTAGTCGCAATCATCCGGGCAGTCGCAAGCAGGTTTGCCGCGCGAAACCCGAGCCGGCAGGCCAAAAGATCGTCAAGCTTCAAGCCGGCTAAGACGTCAGGGCCAGGATAGGAGTAAACGGTGGCGCCGGCGAGCTGCAGTTTTTTACCGTACCTTTCCCGGATCAAGAGAGAGATAGCCCTGATGTGAGCAACTTGCTTCAAGGCGGAGGTCAGGAACGTAGCGAGGCACTCCCAGACGGGTTGCCGCAAAATCCGGATACCGGACGCGTAACGGATGGCTGCGTTTAGGGTTGCATCATTCGGAAATGTCCTCTGGATGTAGTCGATGCGATGGTCCAACGCTAAATATCGGCGGATACGCGGAACTAGCCCCTTAGTGACCAACAACTCGTTTCCGGTTTGTTCGAGATAACAAGCTACTTGATCGATGGCACCGGCAAACCCTGTCCCGAGTCGGATCCAGTGGAAGACTTGGCCCGAGTTCAGGGTTTTGGCGAGATCGATCCCGTCTGATGGGATCCGACGAAGCGGTGCGTCGAGATTCTCCATTGTGACCAACGCTAGCGTCTAAGCAAGAGAATGGAACAGGAAGATTAGCACGCCGTCATTGGCGGGGGCGGCGGGAACGCCGGGAAGGCCTTAGGTGGACCACCTCGATTCGGCCTGTCCGCCATAGTCCTATGCTCTCGTTTTCCATCCCTAAGCAGGAACGCGGACGACGGCGGAAGGGGCGCTGCAATCGGCGCGGAATGCGAAGCCCCTTCCGCCGTCGTCCGCTTTCTTTGTCGGAATGGAAGCATGAATGGGCGGACTATGGCGGACAGGCCGGTTGGGTCCATCAACGCTCTCAGGTTATTGGACCCGGCTTTACTAAGGCCGGCAGCGCCGTCAACGCTGGGAACCCGGCCAGAGGGCTACAGGCTTCACGGTCCTAACCGTTCGATATGCCACGTGCCGCCGATCGCTATCGTGTACAGAAAACGATCATGGAGACGGTTCTCTCTCCCCTGCCAGAACTCCATTCGTTCAGGAAAAAGGCGGTAACCACCCCAAAAATCAGGAACGGCCGGGTTACTCTCCGAGTACTTGGGCGAGATCTCATCGAGGCGGCGTTCAAGCTCAACCCGGCTTGAGACCGGACTGCTCTGCGGGGAGACAATGGCGCTGAGCCGGCTCTTGAGGGGCCGTTTGTCGAAATAAGCCTGTGATTCCTCCCGGGAGACCTTAGTGACGTTGCCCTCGATCTGGATCTGGCGTTCAAGCCAAGGCCAATGAAAATTGAGCGCCGCCCTCGGGTTTTGTAGTAGATCCTGGCCTTTGCGGCTTTCGTAGTTGGTAAAAAAAACGAAGCCGTGCTCATCAAAGCCTTTCAAAAGGACAATCCGAGCCGAAGGACGACCGTTTCGATCCGCAGTCGCTAACGTCATGGCATTCGGCTCACGATCCCCAGCCGCTCGAACCGATTCCTCGAACCACACTTTGAACTGTTGCAGGGGATCCGGAAGCAGCTCTTTCCGATACAAGCCCCGGAGGGTGTATTCCTTCCGAAGGCGAGCGATATCGAGACTTTCGTCCATTTCGGATTTTAGCATCGATGGAGGGTATGTGCCGGGGCGTTTCGTCATCGCGTAGCGCATCTTTTCTCGTTCTCGTCCTCGTCGTCCTCCTCGTCCTCGAATTTTCTTGCCCAGCGCCCGCCGAAGCAACGTGGCGGTCGTTTATGCACAGCGCAAAGAATGCCCGGGCCCAACCCAGGGCGCGGGTCTTACGATTCGCTGTGCAACATTTTCGAGGACGAGGACGACGACGAGGACGAGGACGATTAAAGACGCTACCCGCCAGGGACGAGATGACGGTAAGCCTTCTCGATACAATCCCTAACAAACATTTCCTTGGCGTCCGTGTAGGCTTCTCGATCATCTCCATACGCCGTCGCCAGCTGGCGCTTCAAAGAGGCATACACATGCGCGGCGGTATGGTGCGCCCGCAAATAGTCACGAAAGAGCCGGTATTCTTTGGCTTCCACCCCCTGCTCCATGAAATGAAGATGATGGGTTCTTTGAACGCCATAAGGCGGCATCCCTTTTACGAAGAACAACCGATCTGTCCGGGGATTGTCGCTCCAGAAAACATAGCCAAGCGATCTCAAGGGTTCGACAGCCGACCGCGCTTCGGCAACGCTCGAAACGGTGATCAGGATATCAATGACCGGCTTGGCGCAAAGATTTGGAACCGCGGTGCTGCCGACGTGATCGATTTCCAGGACGACGTCCCGGTCAATCACTTCGGTTAGCCGTGCCGCTTCTTCACTAAACCGGTCCGGCCACTGGGGGTCATATTCGACGATCTCGATCTCGTCCATAGCCGCAACCAGTCACAAGCGTGGAAAATCCTAAAAGAAACAAGTAACTTTTTTGGCAATTTTTCGTATCTTATACTGTCCGCGAAACGACTGGCTTGTATGAAGATCTTCGGGCTTAGTTTGGGTTTCAGGTTCTCAGCGTTCCCGGCGATGGCGGTGTTCGTAGCGTTTTTCGCAGGTAAAGCAGGTGCGCAATATTCGGTGCAAATCGACCTTGGCGATCAGAAAGCGTACCTTTTGTACGATGACCGGGCGATCATGGAATCACCGATCAGTTCCGGCCGATATGGCCACCTCACGCCTGACGGCACGTTCACGATTACCGACAAAGATTTAAATCACACCTCCAGCATTTACGGACGAATCATCGATGACTACGGCCGTACCGTGGTAGCAGACGCTGACGTCGATATGCCGGTGGGTTACGGATCGCGTTTTGTCAATGCACCGATGCGGTACTACATGCAATTTGCTCCCGGCATCGGGCTGCATGCCGGCTATTTGCCGGGCTATGCTGCGTCACATGGCTGTGTTCGCATGCCGGAAAGCAAAGCGATCGCGTTTTTCGACGCCATTTCCGTCGGTACACCCGTCACAGTGTTTGGAACCACTCCTCGGAACAGGGTCTACCAAGTGAACAACCCCCAGCGTCAATTGGTGCCGCCTTATCAGGAACAGCAGCAGCAGCGGCGGCCTTGGTGGCGTTTCTTCGGGTTTTGAGTGGACGAGGATAGTCACTCAGCCGTCGCTTCACGGTGGCGCGTCTCAAATCGTGGTGAACCCGCTACAGGTAAGCAGCCTTGAGATCGTCGGTAGTTTATCCCTATCGAATATCGACCACTGAAACGGTGTTATCTGCGTTGTTGCTAACGTAGAGATAATTGTTGTCCGGCGTCACCGCCAGATACATGGGGAAAGCGCCCACCTTGATTGGGGCGCCAACTACTTTGTTAGTGGCAAGGTCAACCATGGTCACCGTGCCTCGGTACGTGTCTGGCACGTACAAAAACTTCCCGTTCGGGGTAACAACCGGATTATAGATCTGCCGCTCCGTCGTTTCGCCAGGGAAGATGTGAATTTTCTTCTCTAACGAACCATCCGCCGCGTTAAAGGCTAAAACGAAAGTAAAGGGGTTCGACGCGTACAAAGTGGTTCCATCCGGGCTAATCGCGAGTCCAGTGGGCTGCCCGGTGAAATCCGCGGACCCAATTCCGGTCTGTACGATCGTCTGCGAGGGAGTGTCGATCTTACAAATATACCCGTGGCCGATCCCACGCCGACTTAGCGCATAAACGTATTTTCCGTCCGCGGAGAAACGGACTTCCTCGGGATCACCACCCGGTTTGAATACGTTTAGGAGCACTAACGAATTCGTATCAATGATGGAGATAAATCCGCCATAAAACGGGTAACCGGAGCTAGCAACGTAAAGCCGTTTGCCGTTAGGGCTAAGTGCGAGACCTTCCGGAAAATAGGAAATCACGTTGAACTTGTAGAGCACGGTCTTGTTTATGGTGGAAATGACAGAAACAGAGTGACTACCGGTGTTGCTGACGTAGGCGAGTCCGCCGTCCGGGCTAATCGCTACATGGGTTGGAGTGTTCCCTACCGGAATTGTAGCGATTACGCTGTTAGTTGAGGTCTGTATCACCGATACGGTGTAGCTATGCGAATTAGGGACGTAAACTTCGTCCCCTTTTGGAGTTATCGCCAAGCTCAAAGGGAAGACACCGACCGACACCGTTGCGACTACCTTGTTCTTAGGAAGACCATTTTGAGGCGTTAGGCGTTCTGCCGGTTCCTGCCCTGCACCGGGCGATACTAAGAGGGCACTGGCAGCGATTACTGTAAAGGCCAGTACGAGCACTGCCTGACTTCTGGCGTTTCTCATGGGGGGGAGTTTCTAACCGAATGGTCGGGAGCGACTTAGGAGCAAACACTAACGCGACCTGGTTCGTCGCATTTGTAGTGAAAGTGCTAGTCTACTCGTTTCCTATCGTCAAGTTAATGTCCTGTCACGTTAGGTGAGCAGTCAGCGGTAGCGGCGACTGTCCATTGGCCCCGCTACCGGGATAGCAAACCACTTCTCAGCGCTCCGCTACGAATAATAGGGCCGCAGGACGGCCGGCATACTGCCAATCCGGAGAGCGCGTTCTATGGATTGATCTAGTGACGTCACCCCCTGACCCAAGGGAATCAATTGTCCAGCTCGTAAAGCAGCGGTTGGGACACCGTCACGCAAAAGAATCCGATGAGCACTGATCGCAGCGACGCGCAGCCCGGGCGTCAGTACTCCGGTCAAATTAAGAGGATCGGCCGCGCTAATCGGGATCAGCTCTTCCTTGGTCGACGCGCGGCGTATCGCTCGCAACGATCCGACGGCCTCCGGCAGTGCAAATTGTTCACCACTAACTCCGCCAACGAAATGGCCGCCCCGAATCTCTCCCCTGGCCTCGAGTCGCCGATAAACACGGGTGAGCTCAAACCAGGTCACGCGCAACGATTCCTGCTCTAAGACTTTCCGAAAAACAACGCCATAGCGCCGAAGCAGCACTCGCGCGAAGGCCTCGAGAGCCTCTTCGCGCCTTTCACCAGAAATCGGTTCGAGCGGTCGCAATAGCGACCAACGTCCGGCAAACTCCAGACTAGTCACGGCTTTGTGATGCCGCTTGCGTTCGCCCGGTGCAAACGGAGCGCGTTTCTCCTCCGGTACCAGCAGAGCCCTCAGGCCTTCGAAGCTATCCGCGGTAACGAACCCTTGAGCAACCAGCTCCGCTAAGGATCGTTCGAGGCGAGATGGCAGTAGCCCCGTCTTTTGCACCAGCTCACCGAAGAAGAGTGCGCCGCCTTGGCCTAGAATCTCGACGGTCCGGGCAACATCAGGAGAAAATTCGCCGGGCTGCGAAACGACGGAAAGCGCTAACCAGTGCGACAGGTTTTCTCGCGCAAACACAGAAATTGGGCTCGAACGCACCGGCGAAATCGGCCGGCCATTTGCCGTCTGCGGCGCGGTCAGCCGACCCCAACCGAATCGGCCGGTGAAACAGAGCTGATCAAGCCATGCCGGCACATACTCTTTGACCCGGAGCGCCAATATCTCTGGTTCCCAAGCGGCGGCCGGTAGTTCATAGCCATCGAGAAGTTCCAAGACCGCTTTGACCCCTTCGAGGCCCTCCGCTCGATGATCGGTATCGACTCGTTGCCAGGCCAGCAGGAAGCGCTGAAATTCTGCAATTGATACCGGCTGAATTTCCGCCCGCAGCCGATTCAGGGTCAGACGATGAATTCTCGCCAGTAACCTGCGATCACACCATTCGAGCTCCTGCACGCCAGGATGAAATTTTCCCCTCAGGACGAAGCCTTCTGCTTCTAGAGCCAATAACGCTGCGTCGATCTCCGTTGCCGGCAATTGAAACAAGTCTACCAGTTTACCTGCCGTCGTAGGACCGACTACTTCCATGCGCCCTCGGACCAGTTCTCGCACGGCATCGGCCCTTTGCCATGGGCGTTCGCGTTCGGTCACCGGAGGAACGAGCGCCGGCTCAACTTGGCAATCCTGATACACTGTCGACAGCATCGGTAGGCGTTCCGCCGCTATCCAGAACGCGTGTCGAGTCGCTATTCGGCCCGCACGCTTTTCGTCCACCAGCCGCCGGAGCCATGGCCCAGAATCAGCAGCGACCGTTCGCACCTCATCGTCCGTTAGTGCGCCGACCAGCAGCAAGGTCTCATGAAGTTCGTCCGAGCTAGTCGCTTGCGGCCAGGCTTCAGCACAAACCTTCTCGATGGCGTTCCCATCGAGGATCCCGAGACCAGGGTCAGCCGAGGGTTCACTTGCTCGCCGCGTGTATACGGCCTGAGTGCGCCGTTCCTCCAGAGGTGCATTGTCGAGAAACGCGTAAGGTTTGGCGTTCAAGATTTCGTGCGCCAGAAGTGACGGCTCCGGTAAATCGCGGGCGATACATTTGATCTCTCCCTTTTCGATACGCTCCAGCAGTGCAATTAGACCCTCAATGTCCATCGCCTCAATCAGGCAATCTTCGATAGTCTGTTGAACCAAGGGATGATCCGGAATCTCGCGGTCACCCGCGATATTCTCAAGGCACGCAAGTTGGTCCGGGAAGATCGCGGCCAACAGATTTTCGGACTCCATCCGTTGCAAGGGCGCTGGAACTCGATGACCGCCGCGCTGGCGAGGCAAAGCGAGTGAACGCCCCGCATTCCAACGCCAGCGAATCGCAAACATTGGGGCATCAAGCAAGGCCTGGATCAGAAGGTCACGAACCGTCTTGGTGTTCAAGTAGTGGAACACATCGTCGAGCGGAAAGGAGTGCTGCGTACCCAATGACAGCACAATCGCGTCGTCCGTAGCCGCCGCTTGCAGCTCGAAGTTAAACGACCGGCAGAACCGCTTCCGCAACGCCAAACCCCAGGCCCGATTTAGCCGGTTACCGAATGGTGAATGGATCACCAATTGCATCCCGCCGGACTCGTCAAAGAACCGTTCCAAAACCAGCTTTCGTTGCGAGGGTATGACTCCCAGGGTTCGATAGATGGCAGCGAAGTAATCGGCGAGTTGAGAGGCGCCGCATTCCGCCAGGCCGGTCTCGCTTTGAACCCAGGAAACCAGCCCGGTAGGGACGGGCTCCTCCTCTGGAAATACGGTAGGGACGAGCTCCCGCTCGTCCGCCAACGCTGAAAGCGTAGCCCCCGAGGCCGCATCACCTTCTGATCCGCTAACGGATGAGCGGGAGCTCATCCCTACCGGTTTTTCGGACGAGCGGGAGCTCGTCCTTAGCGACATCTGAATCTGTTCCTCGATGTCTTGGCGAAATTGGGAGACCGAACGGGAAAGCTCCGCGGTGCGGCCCGGCGCTTCGCCTAACCAGAATGGAATGCCTGGGGGTTGCCCGTGGGCATCTTCAACTCGCACCTTCCCTGAGTTGATGCCTAAGATTCGCCACGAAGCGTTTCCAAGCTGAAAAATGTCGCCCGCCATGCTCTCGACGGCGAAGTCTTCGTTGACGGTTCCGATGAACGTCTCGCTTGGTTCAACCACGACGCGGTAATCAGCGTTATCGGGGATCGCGCCACCGGAGGTCAGTGCTAAAAGCCGGGCGCCGCGCCGGGCTCGAATCCGATGATTGATCCCATCATGGTGGATCAAGGCTGATCTCCGGCCACGCCGAGTACTGAACCCTTCTGCGAGCATCCGTAATACCTCATCGAATTCTTTTCGCGTCAGATCACGATACGGATAGGCTGATCGTATCAGCTCAAAAAACTCGTTCTCATCCAAATCTTCACAGGCGGCGCACGCCACCATCTGTTGAGCGAGCAGATCCAGCGGCTTCTGCGGCATTTCCAGCAAATCGAGCTCGCCGTTGCGAACGCTGCGAAGAGTCGCGACGCATTCAACCAACTCATCGCGGCTCAGTGGAAACAAACGGCCTTTCGGCATCCCGCCGCGCCGGTGTTCCGCACGTCCTACCCGTTGAAGAAATGTGGCGATGGAACGCGTCGGGCCTAACTGGCAGACCAGGTCAATCGAGCCAATGTCGATACCCAGTTCGAGTGAAGCCGTCGCAACCAGCGCCTTCAGCTCTCCTCGTTTCAGCCGGTTCTCTGCGTCCAGGCGCAGTTTGGCGGACAGACTGCCGTGATGAGAAGTGACTTTGTCGTTCCCGAGTCGCTCGCAAAGATGATGGGTCACGCGTTCCGCCAAACGCCGGGTATTGACGAACACTAAGGTCGTTCGATGGGCGTCAACCAAATCCGCCAACCGGCCGTATACTTCCGCCCAAACCTCCGTTGACATAACCGCATCAAGCGGTGATCCGGGTAGTTCGATGGCTAGATCGAGTTTCCGCGTGTGACCACAGTCGATCACCGTGCATCGGGCGCTACCGGCATCGTCCAGGTTCCGGGTTCCAACCAGGAAACGCGCCACTTCTTCCATCGGCTTCTGGGTGGCGGACAGTCCGATCCGCTGCAAAGGATGGTCCACTAGGGCCGCCAATCGTTCGACGCTCAGCGCTAGATGGGATCCGCGGCGATTGGCTACCACTGCATGGATTTCGTCGATGATCAGCGTCCGGATCGTTCGTAAAAGCTTGCGTCCTGATGTCGAGGTTAGCAGCAAGTAGAGCGATTCAGGAGTGGTAACCAGGATATGCGGCGGCTTGCGAATAATGGCCTGACGCTTGGCAGCCGGCGTATCGCCCGTTCTGACTTCTGCTCGGACATCGATGTCGCGGTCGCAGCTCGCGCGCAAGGCAGCCCGGATGCCGGCCAACGGTTGTTCCAGGTTCTTATGAATATCGTTGCTGAGAGCCTTCAGAGGCGACACGTAAAGGACACGGGTTTCATCAGGCAAGGCGCCGTCGAGCCCTTCGCGGAACAGTTCATCGAGGGAAGCTAAAAAGGCAGCCAGCGTCTTACCTGAACCCGTAGGCGCCGCTATCAATGTATGTCCACCAGATCGGATAGCCGGCCATCCGCGTTGCTGCGGTTCAGTCGGTGTTCCAAAGGTCTTTTCGAACCAGTGAGCAACGGCTGGATGGAACTGGAATGCCTGCATGGCGTCGCGCTAGCCTAACGCAGCGCAGCGGGGATTGCGAGTGGCGGAGTGGGCGTGTGGGCGTGTGGGCGTGTGGGCGTGTGGGCGTGTGGGCGTGTGGGCGTGTGGGGGTGGGGGCGTGTGGGGGTGCGGGGGAGGGGGCGTGCGGCGGCGCCGCTGTGGGGGGGGGGGGCGCGCCGGCGC
>Ga0073928_10000455_pt1 | contig 96934 bp, 91 predicted proteins | sample PaiPotPPA55metaG_FD_76969 | JGI IMG/M metagenome (GOLD analysis project Ga0073928, IMG submission 76969) | Iron sulfur acid spring bacterial and archeal communities from Banff, Canada, to study Microbial Dark Matter (Phase II) - Paint Pots PPA... ...
CCATCGACTTCTCCGGTCTTGTTTGCGATGGGAACCCCGGCGGGAACTCCGGCCGGGATCTTGTCGCGGTCGGTCTGCCCAAGCATGATCTCGATCATTCGCCGGCACGATTGCGAGGACGCGACCGTGCGTAGCCCTTCCCGTGAGCCGCGCTCGATCGTATAGAGCAGCCGGCCCATGTCGGCCGCCGTCGTGACGTTTTCGTGGTGATGCACGATGGCGCTGTAGTCCAGAAAATGCCGTCGGAGATGGGTGTGCATCAGCCCGGCTCGACGCGCGGTTGCGTTGATGCGTTCGAAGCTAAACTGCGTGATGAGCGCATTGGCCGCACTGTTGTCGCTGAGCTGAATCATCGGCACGAGCAAGTCCGCGACCGAGAACTGCTCGCCACCGGTCGCATTCGCGAGAAACGGCGACCCGCCGACCAGGTCCGAGCGGCGGATCTCCACGCGACGTGCTAGCGCCCCCGGCGCCTGCTCTTGGGCATTGTAGGCCGTCAGCATGATCAGCAGTTTGATCGTGGAGGCGGCCGGGAAAGCGTCGTGCGCGTTGTAGGCGAGTAAGGCGGGACCAGGCGCCATCGTGCGGGCGTAGATGCCGACGGATCCCGGAATCTGCGCGATCGACGAGCGTAGCGCGCTCTCGAGTGCTTCAGCCTTGGCGCGCAGCGGTGCAAGCACGAGCGTGGCTGCGGTGCCATAGAGAAATGTGTCTCGTCTCAAGCTCTTTTAGCTCCCCGTTCCTTGATAGTGATTGAGGCCGATGCGCCAAAAACCGTACGAGATACCGAGCCACGCGAGCCCAATCAACGGCGTTAACAGGCCGACCTGCGGCGAGAGCGAGAGCCCGGTCTCGGCTTTGTGCAGGAAATACGTCGCCGGGAAGTAGTTCATGAAGGCAAACGGGAGAACGAACGACAGCACGAAGCGCACGGCACGCGTATAGATGCTAATCGGGTAGCGTGTAAATTCCTGCTCCAGCGACATGACGACCCAGCGGAGCGTGTCGACGCGCACGAACCAAAATGAGAGGGTTGCGACGACGAGGGAGATGCCAAGGTCGATGAGCGCTCCGCCGATCACGATCAAGGGAACCAAGGCGACGAACGCGACGTCGACGTGCACGCGGCTATACTGGGTCGCGAAGATAAAGAAGATGATCGCGAGAACGAGCTCATCTGGCCAGATCTGCTGCGGCACGGTCAGAGTCTGAAACAATGTGTCGAGTGGACGAACCAGGAAGCGATCGAAGCGGCCTTCGCGGACGTATTCGGGCACGCCGATTATCGTAAAGAAGAAGGTGTTATGGATGGCGTGCCCCAGCATCCAGAGTGCGTACAAGAATGCCATCTCCCGAAAATCCCAGCCGTTCATGGATGGGAATTGGCGCAGCGTCACGTAGAGCGCGGCGATGGCGCTGCCGTGGTAGACCAACGTAAAGCCCAGCCACATAAAGAAGTTCGCGCGATACTCGACCATCGTCAAGAAGTTGATGCGCCAGTATTGCTTGTAGGTCGCCAGCACCGGTGAGCCGTTCCGTGTACCGGGCCCAAGTTCCGGTCAAGCGGCCGTTCCGTTTAGACTTGACCGCTCGAGCGCTACAGCGCCTCGGCACCAACGTCGTTGACGTCGTTACCGCTGACGGGATGTACGCGCGGGCGCTAAACCACGGAAAGCTCACCGACGTTATTTGCGTACGTCAAACGACGGCGGGTTTGCTCGACGTGGAAATCTTTGGGGGCGGCGGTTCTCGAATGCTCTCCACCGTTGGTCGCATGCTCGGCACCGCGGTGGATTTGCGGCCCTGGGACCAACGAGTGAAGAGCATCGCTTGGCTCGAGCGGCTCTCCAGAATGCACCGCGGTTTGCGGCCTCCGCGTTACCCGACTTTATGGGAGGCGCTCGTGCACGCGATCGTCTTCCAGCAAATCAGCATTCACGCTGCGGGCGCGATCATGCGGCGCCTCGTCGTCGGCTTGTCCAAACCAGCCGCCTATCAGGGGATCGAGCTGTATCCATTTCCGGAGCCTCAAGCGATCCTGGGCGCTTCCGACTCGGCGCTGCGCGCCGCCGGCTCGAGCGCCAACAAAGCCGGCGCGCTCAAAGGTGCGGCCGAGGCCGTGCTCGAGGGGACGATCGCTGAAGCCCGACTGGAGCAGATGGAAAGCGCAGATGCCATCTTGGAGCTCAGCAAGCTGCGCGGCATCGGGCCGTGGAGTGCGGCCGTCGTGCTTTTGCGGGGGCTCGGCCGACTGAATGTCTTTCCTTTGAAAGATTCCGGCGCCGCAGGCAGTTTGAAGCTGCTCTCCGGCGATGCAACCCTCGACCTGGGTGCCCTGCTCTTGCAGTTAGGAGATCAGCGCGGGATGCTCTACTTTCATCTCTTGATCGGACGGCTCGCGCACCGTCGAGGGGAAAAAAATGACGAGCGGGACGGCCGTCGCGCCGACGTTTTCAGTACAACGCGCCACTGAGCGCTATTTTGCCGATCACGGTTGGCTGCGCACGTATCATTCTTTTAGTTTTGCTGACTATTTCGATCCGAACAATCTGAATTGGGGAGCGTTGCGCGTCTTCAACGACGACCGAATCGCGGCTGCGCGAGGCTTTCCGCCGCATCCCCACCGCGACATGGAGATCCTGACGTACGTGTTTTCCGGCGAGCTAGAGCATCAAGATGACTTCGGCAATCGAGGAGTCGTGCGCTCAGGTGGCGTGCAGTTCATGAGCGCCGGCACGGGCGTCCGGCACAGTGAGTTCAACCACTCCGCCACCGAAGAGCTGCATCTCGTGCAGATGTGGGTGCTGCCCGGCAAGACCGGCACCGCGCCGACGTACGGACAAAAAGACTTCACGGCAGAGGATCGGCACAACCGCTGGCTGATCGTCGCGAGTGGAGAGCAGTCGCTGCAATCCCCGCCGATCGCTCTAACGCAAAATGCGACCTTACGCGTCGCGCGACTCGAAGGCCACGCGTTGAGCCACGAATTTGCACCCAAGCGGTACGGCTTTGCGTTCGTAGGCCCTCTTCGAGCCCTCGATGCCGCTCAGGGTGACGGTGAGGGGGTCACGATCAACGGTGAAATGTTGCGCGAGGGTGACGCGGTGCGCACCTACGACATCCCGAAACTCGAAATCTCCGGCACGGGCGAACTCGTTTTCTGGGACCTGCCGGCCGCCTAAGCGCTTCGAGACCGACCAGAACAACTATCCCCCTTGGATGACAACTCGGCGCGATGCGGCGTGCCAAACCAGCATTGAAAGCAAACCGAAGAGCACAAGCCACAGGCATTGAGCCAGAAAATAGTTCGCGTACTGGGCGGGCGGAATGAGCCCGACGTAGATCAGCAGCGGCGTTGAGTAGATGGCGGCAAACGGTAGTGCGAATATGATCCGGCCGAAAATACCCGGGAAGAACGTCAGTGGGATGATCTGGCCGCTCAGCAGATCCGACAACCATCGGACGATCAGCTGAGCCGCAAACGTTTCGAGTGTCCAAAACGCAATTGAGTTCATCAGAAAGTTTAAGAAGAAATTCACCACGTAGCCGAGCAGGAACGAGAACGCGAAGGCAAGGGCCACCTGCGGCGATGACGGCAGGTCGACATGCACGAGCAACAACGCGAAAATTAGCGAGGGGACGATCAAGAGGGCGTGCACGAGCGTTTGCCCGATTCCGTCGCTGAAGAAATACATCGGAAGACTGATTGGCTTCATGAGGTCGGTCGCAATTGTGCCCTCGCGAATTTTTTCGCGGATCGAGCGGGTTCCGTCTACTTCCAAAATCAACGACATCAGCAAGGCGACCGTGGCATACGTGATCATCGAGTGCAGCGGCAAGCCCAGCGGCGCGACGTTTTGTGCGTACAGGGCGGTCCACAACGACCGCAAGAGGTAGACGCGCAGGACCAGCGAGACGACCTCGGTGAGGACTTCCATGCGGTACGTCGCCTCGCGTGCGAATGCTTTTCTGGCGAACTCGACGTAGGGTTCGGTGCGAAAAAGCATCCGGGCCTTACTTCTTGCCGCGCTTTTCTTTCTCGATGGCGGCTTCGCGGCGGTGGCGTGCCTCTTCCAGCTCCAAGAACATCACGTCGACCACTTTGCCGACGTCGGCGGCTTGCGTCGGCGGCGGCTCCTGCGTCTTTGAGAGCGGCTTAACCGCCGCCCTTTTTTGCGGTTCAGCGATAACGGCATCTTGCGCATGCCGCTTGCGCAGAAACCGTGAGTAGGTTTCAGCCGCTTTGGCGCGCACGTCATCGGTTTGCGGCAGATTAAAAACGCTCTCGAAAAAGTTCATCTGCGCATGGACTTGCGGCGCCTCGCGCGGCGGGTGCACAACCGCCGGGTCCCCGTAAGCAATATGCTGCATCGGCACGTGCTGTCCGCTGCGTACGTGCGTGTTGATGTGCACGATGGCGCCTAAGGCCACACTGACGCCCGAATCGACAGTCGCGCCGTTGAAGACTCTGGCCCCGGAGGCGATGAAGGCTCCCGGCTCGATCGTAGCACCAACGATGTAGGCGCCCGGTCCGATAATGCAGCTTTCGCCGATCGTCAGTGGGAAAAGGATCGCGCTGCCGCCGCTCGAGCGCAGCACCGCGTTTTCCATCACGACGGTGTTCGCGCCGACGACGATCGGAGCGCCTTCAGCAGTGATGATCGCGCCGTAAAGGATCGCGCAATCCTCCTCGATCGTCACGTCCCCGCTGAGAATTGCGGTCGGCGCGACATAGGCGCTTGCGTGCACCTTCGGTTTTTTCGTACCGCTCGAAACGATCATGGGTTTACCTCGTGCGATTCATGCAGCAATGGGTCGTCGTAGCCCTCGATGTAGATCCGGCGAATAATCGATTCCAGCTCCGGCTCTTCGATCGAAACGTCGGTTATTGGGAAACGTTCGGCGGCTATCCGAATCAGCTGGTCGGCGCGCACTGCATTGCGATCGAAGCGGAATCGCGCGACAACGCCTTCGTTCGAAATGAGCTCGGCGTCGGGCAGCTGCGCCGAGGGTTGCGGCTCACTCATCGTTACGACGAGCGTTCGGTGCGTGCCGTACTGTTCTTTGATCCGCTCGATCGGGCCATCGTAAATGATCGTGCCATGATCGATCATAACGATACGCTGTGAAAGCCGCTCGACATCAGCCAAATCATGCGTCGTCAGAATGATCGTCGTGCCCCGCTCGTGGTTGACGCTGCGCACGAATTCGCGGATCGCTTCCTTTGCAACGACGTCCAACCCGATCGTCGGCTCGTCGAGGTAGATGATCTTCGGATCGTGGAGCATGGCCGCCGCAAAGTCGCCCCGCATGCGCTGGCCGAGCGATAGCTGGCGAACCGGCGTGTGGAGGAACTCCTGCATTTCTAGCACCGCCGTGAAATGGTTCAGGTTGGCAGCATACCGGTCTCCAGGAATCGCATAGATCGCGCGCAGGAGCTCGAAGGATTCGATCAACGGCAGATCCCAGTACAACTGGCTTCGTTGGCCGAAGACGACGCCGATCTGCTTTGCGTTTTCTTTGCGCGATTGATACGGTACGCGCCCATCGACCTCGATGAGACCTGAGGTTGGCACGAGGATGCCCGTGAGCATTTTGATCGTCGTCGATTTTCCGGCGCCGTTCGGACCGATGTATCCGACGAGTTCGCCTTGCTCGAGCGACATGTTCACGTTGCGAACGGCGACCTTATCGACATACTGCCGGCTAAAGAGCGTGCGTAGAGCGCCCGCCGGTCCGCTTTCGCGCTTTACGGTGCGAAACGTCTTGCAAAGGTCGTGCGTGCGGATGATCGGCATGGCAGGAAGCGCTATTCCACGCGCTGCATGCGGTCTCTTAGCAGCATGATCGTAACGGTTTCGAATCAATACGGCGCGGGCGCGCTCGCGGCGGCACGGCGGGCGGCGGACGAGCTCGGCTATCGCCTTGTCGATCAAGAGCTCCCCGTCGTCGTAGCGAAGCGTCTGCACACCTCACCCGAAGCGGTGAATGCGAGCGAAGACCCCTCTCGCAATCTCGGGGAGCGGTTGGTCAGCGGCCTAGAATTGGGGACGCCCGAGATTTCACTGACATCCGGCGCGCAGCCCTCGTTCGATCGCGACTGTCTGCGTGAAGTTCAGCTGGCCGTGCGGGAGTTTGCCTCGCAGGGAAACGTCGTGATCGTCGGACGAGGAGCACACGCGATCCTGGGTCGCCGCGATGACGTCCTGCGGGTCTTCATGCATGCGCCGCGCGATTGGCGCCTTCATCACATCATGGACGCGCTGCACGTCGGCCACGAGGTTGCAGCCGCTGAGGTCGAGCGGATCGATCGCGCGCGCCGAGCCTACTTGCACGATTACTATCAAATCGAATGGGGCGACCCCAAGTACTTCGACCTCTGCATCGACACGGCTCATTTTGGAGTCGAAGGCAGCGCCAGGCTCATCGTCGTCGCAGCGAACGCGTGAGGGTAGAGCCGGCCGAGGGAGCGGCCCTCGAAGAGCAGCTTCCGAAGCGAGCCCCGGCGCTCTTTGGCGCGCTGCGCTTTCATGATTTTCGTTTGTTGTGGACGGGGCTATTGGTGTCAAATCTCGGCACCTGGATGCAGTTCACCGCCACCGGGTACTTCGTCGTCAAACTGTCGCCGACGCCCCAGCTCGGATCGCTCTATCTCGGCATTTTAGGAGCAGCGCGCGCGGTGCCCGTGCTCCTGGCGTCGCCGGTAGCGGGGGTCGTGGCGGATCGCTGGCCGCGACGGAGCGTTCTGTTCGCGACGAATTCCACGATCTCGGGACTCGCGCTCTTGTTGGCCGCGCTGACCTCCCTGCATGCGATCAACATCTGGGGATTGATCGCGCTATCGATGTGCAACGCTGCGGCGCAGTCGTTTGATGTGCCCGCGCGCCAGAGTTGGGTGCCTTTGCTCGTCGACCGCGAGTACGTTGGCAACGCGATCGGGTTGAATTCGATCGCCTTTAACGCACCTGCGGTGATCGGGCCGGCGATAGCTGGCTTTCTGATTGCCTATGTCGGCGTGGCAGGCTCATTCTATGTGAACGCGGCGGCCACGCTCGCGGTCGTGGCTGCGCTGCTCTTCATGCAGCCGTCGCCGCCGTCCAGCACGGCTCGCGAGTCGCTGTGGGTCTCGGTCCGTAGTGGGGTGGAGTTTCTACTCTCGCACGCGATCTTGCGCTACGTCATCATCTTTTTCATGGTCAGCGCGCTCTTGGTTCGGCCGTACAGCACCGTGCTGCCCGCGTACGCGCTCAACTACCTGCACACCGATGCGAAGGGATTGGGGTGGGCGATCGCCGCCACCGGCTTGGGCGGTTTCGGAGGTGCGCTCGTTACCGCGATCTTCGGGTCGCGCGATCGCCGCGGTGGCCTCTGGCTAGGGTCGGCCGCGGTCATGGCGCTCGCGGTGCTTGCCTTAGGGTTCGCGCCGTCGGTGGTCCTGGCGATTCCGGTGCTGATCATAATCGGGCTTGCGACACTCGCGTTCATGGGCATGTCGAACATCATGATCCAGACGCTTTCACCCGATGACGTGCGAGGGCGCGCCGTCTCAGTCTATTCGATGATCGCGCTGGGTTTTGTGCCGGGCGGTGCGTTTATCATCGGCGGACTCGGTTCGCTGATCGGGCTGAACCGTGCGTTTATCGTCGCCGGTGCGGCCACCGTGCTGTTCGTGCTCTGGCTGACGGTCAGCAAACCGATCATCCGAACGGTCTAGGAAAAACAGCGCAGGTAGGCCTCTTACGAAGAAAAAAGCGAGCCGCTGGAAGCGACTCGCTGACGTAAAAAGCGCCGGTTTTTAGGCGGCTGCCTTTTTCCGGCGTGCTTTGCGGCGGGTCTTTCGTTTTGCGGGCGCCGCCTTACGGGTTGCTTTGCGACGGCGGGTCGTCTTGCGCGCTTTCTTGCGGCCACCCTTACGGGCGGCTTTGCGGCGCGTCGTGCGCTTGGCTGTCGCTTTGCGAGCTTTGCGTTTTCTCGGAGCCGCTTTCTTTGCAGCTCTCTTACGTTTGACTGCCATTATATGTGGAGTCATCCTTTCTCTGGTCACTGCTGACCAGGGTTGTTGTCTCCTTTATACAGCAAACTAGCATGTGCACGCAAGTTTTGGAGGTTTTCGCCGGGAAGTGCAACTCGTGCAATTGACGATCGAGGGCGTAAATCTGAACGTGACCTGCGCCGGTCAAGGTACGGATGTCGTGCTCTTGCACGGCTTTCCGTTTTCTCATCGCATCTGGAAAAAGCAAATCGAAACGCTCGCGCTGCAGTGGCGTGTCATCGCGCCGGATCTGCGCGGAATGGGCGAATCCAGCGCACCGCCCGGGCCGTACCTGATGGAGACTTTGGCAAGCGATGTAGCCGGCATTCTGGATGCGCTGGACGTGGAGTGCGCGGCGATCGTCGGCCATTCGATGGGCGGATACGCGGCGCTCGCGTTCTTCCGGATGTTTGCCGAGCGCGTTCGCAGCTTGGCGCTGGTGTGCAGTCGTCCGGACGCGGATACGCCACAGGCCGCTGCGGATCGTGCGGATCTGGCCGAGCGGGCAGAACGCGAGGGGATGCAGCCGGTAATCGAGGCTTATCTGCCGCGGGTGCTCGCTCCCGATGCGCGACCCGATGTCATCGCCACGGTGACGCAGATTATGCGCACCAGTAGCGCAGCCGGGGCTGCCGCCCTGCTTCGCGGAGCCGCCCTGCGCTCGTCATCGGAAGATCTGCTGGACGAACTGAGTTTGCCCGTGCTGCTCGTCTGCGGCTCCGTCGACACGATCTCGCCGCCGGAATTCAATCGATCGCTTGCCGCGCGCTTGGCGCAAGCTACCGTCGCGGTCGTGGGCGGCAGCGCCCATCTGCCGATGCTGGAGTCACCCGAAACTTTGAGCGCGATTCTCAAGGAGTTTTTGAGCCGCTCGGGAAGCGCGACGGCGTGAAATATTTGGTGATCCTTGCGATCACCGCCGCGGCTGTTTTGGCCGCTTCATCCGTCGTACGTGCGGAGCCGGGAAAGCCGTTGCGGCACCTAGTCTATAAGCTTGGCGTGACGGTGACGACGCAAACCGAGGAGCTCGTGATGGGCGAGAACGGGGAGATGCCCACCGCCGGCAGCGGCGTCGCTCACTATACGGCTGGGATGCTTTCGCGCGGCACGATGACGGCCGACGTCATGGGGTTCACCGGCGATGATGCGCTGGCGGTTCAAATTTCGGAACAGACGGACAACCGCAAAGCGCCGCCCGTTCGCGTGGACGTAACCGTCGACGGGCAACTGCGCATCAATCCGGACGACCTAGTAAATGTTACTGAGGAGGAGCAAGAGCTCTTGCGCCTTTTGGCGCGCAAGTTTCTTAGTGAGGACGGCCTCGATGCGGGAAGATGGGTGCACGAGCTCGAGCAGGGCAAGGCGAACCTCCACGAAGAGTATCGGATCATGGCACGGCAGCCGAACGGCGACCTGACGATTGCGCTAGATCAAAGAATCAAGGTCGCGGGCGCACAGCCATACGACACGACGACGCACGGGACGATAACGTACAGCAACTCGTACAAGGTTCCGCGGTCGATTTCAATCGACGGGCGCACGCACCATGAAGGCATTCAGCAAACCGAGACGGACGATACAAAGTTCAGCTTGGACCTGATCAGCGACTCGTTCCAACCGGGCGGATAGAAATTGTTAGCATCGCGTGAATTCTGGTTGTTCAAGGATTTCTTTAAAGCCGATGGGGAGCCAAACGACATGACACATTTGGGCAAGGTTACTGCCGTCCTGGTGGGCGTAATTCTTTGTGCGAGCATTGCATCTGCCGATCAGGGTAAACCGATGCGCCATCTGGTGTATAAAGTTGGCGTGACGCTCTCAACGCAGACCGATGAGCTAACGATGGGCGAGAATGGAGACACGGCAACCGGGGGTAGCGGCGTTGCGCACTATACGGGCGGGACGCTTTCCCGCGGGACGATAACCGTTGACGTTGTTGGTTTCACGCCGGACAATGCGCTCGCGACGCAGATCTCAGAAGCGACCGAAACTCGCAAGGCGCCGGTGGTTCGCGTAGACGTCACGTCTGATGGCCAGCTCCGTATCCCATCAGACCAGATCCTCAACGTTACCGAGGAAGAGCAAACGCTCTTGCGCATGCTGGCGCGCAATTTTCTCAGCGACGAGAATCTGAGCGCGGGGAAGTGGGTTCACCAAGCCTCACAGGACCAGGCCAACGTGCACGAAGAGTACCAGATTACCGGTAGCCAGCCGAACGGCGACCTCTTAATTAGCGTCAATCAGCAGGTTAAGGTCGCAGGCGCGCAACCATCGGACACGACGACTCACGGTACGGTCACCTACAGCAGTAAATACAAAGTGCCGACGTCAATCGCGCTCGACGGCCGCACGCATCACGAAGGGGTCCAGCAGACCGAAACCGACGATACGAAGGTCAACCTGGATCTGCTCAGCGACTCGTTTCAGCCGGGGGGCTAGAACTCTTCAGCGCCGGGTCGGCAGTGCAGGGCGCGCCCCGATCCGGCGAATGAAGTTCACGACAAAGAGCACGCCGATCACAAGCGCCGCGATGACGGCGGCAATCACGATGACTTTCAAGGCAAAGAGGGCGACGATCACGGCGGCTATGCAGATCGCTAGCAGAATCGTCAGGCGGATGAACGCGTTCAACATGAGGCTCCTTGGCGGTCTAGGGTAATTCGGACCTATCTACCGCCCGCGGAGGAGGCGAGTTTCGGCCCCCTGATCGAACGTACGTTCGCACACATGGACGATCCTTTTGCCGGCCTGCATCCCGCCGTGGCCGCCTGGTGCCGAGGGCGCCTAGGCGTCCCGACTTCGCCCCAGCGTCAAGCGATCCCGATCGGCGTTGCGGGTCGCGACCTGCTCTTATGTTCCCCGACCGGTACCGGCAAGACGCTCGCCGCGTTTCTACCTTTAATGAGCCGGCTCGCTGCGCGGCGCGACGCCGACGAGTTGTTCCCCCGCACGGTTGGCCTCTACATCTCCCCCTTGCGCGCCTTGGGCTACGACGTCGAGCACAACGTTCGCCGGCCGCTGCGCGAGATGGGCCTCCTGGAGCGGCCGAACTCCGAGCGCGCCAAGCTCAGACGAGGGCGCGTGCGCGAGCGAGCGGTGCGTACCGGCGTGCGAACCAGCGACACGCCGGTCGAGGAGCGGCGCTTGATGCTCTCGCGCCCGCCGCATCTCTTGCTGACGACCCCCGAATCTCTGGCGGTCATGCTAGCGATGGACTCGTATCGCAAAAGCCTGCGCTCGGTCGAAACGGTGATCGTCGACGAAGTCCATGCGCTCGCGGGGAACAAGCGCGGCGCCCACTTGAGCCTGCTGCTCGAGTCGCTGGCCGAACTCGTCGATAGGCCGTTCAATCGTGTCGGCCTCTCCGCGACGGCGAGCCCGCTGGAGCGGATCGCGCAATTTCTGGTCGGCGTGGGACGGCCATGTGAGATCGTGGATGAGCGCGGCTTACGCGCGGTCCGCCTTCAGGTTGAAGCGCCCTTCGAAAGCGCGATGGCTCCGCTCGCAACGATCGCGCGCGCCGCCAACGGACTGACACGTGACGCTCGCTCGGCGCTCGTCTTCACGAACGTGCGCAGCCAAGCTGAACGCATGGGCCACGAGCTCGGCCTCTTGGCGCGGGACGGCGCGGCAGTTGAGGTCGCGCCAGAGTTGAGAGCGCCGCGACCAGACGCTTCGCGAATCGGCGTTCACCACAGTTCCCTTGAGCGCAACGTACGGCATCGCGTTGAAGCGGCGCTGCGTGGCGGTGAGCTGCACACGGTCGTGTGCAGCTCGAGCTTGGAGCTCGGGGTAGACATCGGGTTCATCGATCGCGTCCTTATCGTCGGCGGAGCGCGCGGAATCACGCCTACGCTGCAACGGGTCGGGCGAGCCGGACATCGCCCGGGTGCCGTGGCGGACGGGATCGTCATCGCGCAAGATCGCGACGATATCATCGAAGCGGCCGCCACGAAGCGTTGCATCGCCGACGGCACGATCGAAGAGGTAGCGATTCCCAGTGCGCCGCTCGATGTGCTCGCGCAGTGGCTGGTCGGCAGCGTTGCGCTCCAGCGGCGACTGGAGATCTCCGACGCACTGCGCATCGCGCGTCGCGCCTACCCCTATCAAGCGCTGACCGAGCGCGAGCTTCGAGCGTGCGCCGATTACCTTTCCGGCGGGGGGGTTGGGTCGGACGCGGCGCACGTCCGCCGCCTTGGGTACGATGGCAGCGCGATCTTCGGCCTCGGGCGCGATGCGTGTTCGGCGTTTTTCGAGAACGTCGGCACGATTCCCGACGAGCAGCATGCGATCGTGCGCGCGCGTGGTGGTGCAGATATTGGCCGGGTCGAGCAAGGGTTCATCGATGAGCTGCGGACCGGCGATGTATTGCTCCTAGCCGGCCGCACGTTCTCCGTAAAAGAGATCAGGCGCGGTGCCGTGTTGGTTGAACCGGTCACCGCAAAGCCGACGGTTCCTCAATGGAGTTCGCATCTAAAAGGCGTCTCACCGCCGCTCGCCTTAGAGATCAACCGATTGCGAGCGGGAGTTGCTGATCGCTTGAACGGCGGTAGCAAGGGCAATGCGTCGACCTGGCTGCGCAAGCGCTACGGCCTACGCGCTTGGGAAGCGGACCACATCGTTCGCTACATCGCGCAACAGCGCGCCCTCTCGGCGGTCCCTGATCAACGCCGGCCGATTGTCGAGATCTACCGCATGGGCGGCCGCCAAGCCGCCGTCTTCCACACGTGCGCCGGCCGCCGCGTCAATGAAACGTTGGCCCGCGTCGTCGCAGCGCGCCTCTTTCGGGTCGCGCACGCGAACACGCAACTGACGACCGACGATGGCGGGTTCATGGTGACTCTGCCTCCGCAACGAACGCTGCCCGACGCGCTGTGGGCGTCGCTGCTTGGCGAAAAACACTTCGATCGCGATCTGACCGCCGGGCTGGAATCGTCGCATTTGCTGCGCACGAACTTTCGGTACGTTGCCAATACGGGCTTATTAGTATTGCGTCGCGTCGGCGGACGCAAGCTGGGACGTCGTGCGCTCGCCTGGAACAGCGCCAAGATCCTCGAGCGCCTCAAGCAGGCCGATCCGGACTTCCCTCTCCTGCGCGAAACGATGCGCACCGTCACGCACGACCTGCTCGATGCCCCGGCGGCCCGAGCGTATGTCGAATCGCTGGATGGCCAGCCGCGCGTCCTACACCCACCTGCCGCGTCGCCGTTCAGCTTCGGCATCGTGACATCGAGTTTTGGTGATTCGGTCGTCCTCGACGATCGCGCCACCATGGTGGAAGCCCTGCACGAGCGCGTGCTCGAAGTGATGACGACACACGATCCGATTTCGCTCGACCGGGTGAACGCGTGAAGCGCGCCCAACGGAGCTGCGAACGATACGAGTTGAGCGCGGGCGTCTACGCGCTTCCCGGCGGCTTGCTCTGGCTGCAAGATTCGCGTTCGCTCCTGGCAGCCGACGCGCACTTTGCATACGAAGAGGTTATTGGCGGTGCGCTTCCTCTCTGGAGCACGGCGGCGAGCGTTGGCGTTCTGGGCGCTGCGGCGAGTAGTCTGGTGGCCGACGAGATCATTTTGCTCGGGGACGTCATTCACGGCTCGATCATGAGTGAAGGCGCGGCACAAGCGGTCGCCGCCGCGGTAGCGAGCCTGCGCGCGATAGCGCGGGTCACGTTGCTCGCAGGAAATCATGAGGGAAAGTCGCGCGGCTTTGCGATCTTGGGAGAAACGCTCGAAGAGCTCGACCGCGACGGTTGGCGGCTTTCACATGGCGATCGGCCGCCCGACGGTAATGCGCGCGCGATCGTCGGCCATTTGCATCCGAGTCTGCATCTGGGCGGAAGCCAATCCGTCCCCGCATTTTTGGCGGGATCACGCTTGATCGTGATGCCCGCGCTGACGCCCTACTCGCGCGGGCTCGATATCTGCTCGGAGGCGTGCACACAAGCGCTGCGCGCCCGGGGCGTGATGCCGCGCGACGTCCAAGTGATCGCGAGCAGTGCCGTGCGACTCTTTCCGTTTGGTTCGCTTTTGGATTTGCGCGCCAACGTCCGCGCACGCAAGGAAGCGCCGTCCCGCAACCGTTTTCACCGCCCACACCTGCAACCCGACCTTTAGCAAAACGGTCGCTGACCAGAGAATTGTCACCCTGAGCTTGTCGAAGGGGCGCCGTAGTGGTGGCGCTTCGACTACGCTCAGCGTGACAAGGGTTCGCGCTTCGTCCAGAGCTTCAGTGTGATAGTTTCTCGAGCATCGTGTAGATTGCGGCGACTTGCGTCGTGGACTCGATTCGGCCGCTTTGCACGTGGTCTCGTAATCGCTCGAGGGTGGCAAGTTCGACTTCGATGTCTTCGGTAACGTCGAACTCCTGCCGTCCTACCGGGCGCGCGCCGCGGGCGAAAAAAAGATGCATCAGCATCGTCGAGTTCGTGGGTTCCGGCACGAACGTGCGTACGAACTCGATGGAATCCGCAACGTAGCCCGTTTCCTCTGCGAGTTCGCGCACCGCGGCCGCGTCCGGCGTCTCGCCCTCGTCGACGTAACCGCAGGGCAACTCCAGCATGATGCGGCCGATGCCGTATTTGAACTGCCGTACGAGCACGACGTCGTTTTGCGGCGTCAGCGCAAAGATGACGGAAAAGCCACGGCCTTCGCGCACATAATAGTCGTCGATGATCGTGCCGGTCGGCAACTCGATCGTGTCTTTGCGCAGACGAAGAAACGGCGATTCGACGATATACGACGATGCGAGCACGCGCCACTTGGGGATGTTCATCTTGTGCACGTCCTTACGACGGGCGGGCTCCGCGCGCCCGCAGGCGAATGGCCAAAGCGTGAAGCGGATCGCGGTCATCGGCGCGGGCACGATGGGAGCGGGTATCGCTCTGGCTTCGGCTCGCGCCGGCTTTGAGGTTGACCTCGTGGAGACCGACGCGGCTGTGCGCGGTCGCGCCGAGGAGCGCATGCAGCGCGAAGCGCAAAAACTCTTGGCTACCGAAGCACTCACGAAAATCCAGCTCGCAACGTCAATTTCGCACATTGGCAATGCAGAACTCGCGATCGAAGCCGTTCCCGAAGATCTGGCGGTCAAACGGGCCGTCTTCGTCGAACTGGAGCAGCGTTTAGGCGATCAGGCGATCTTGGCCACGAACACGTCGTCCCTTAGTATCGCCGAAATTGCCGGTGCACTTGCCGCGCCCCGCCGGCTGATCGGGCTGCATTTCTTCAACCCCGCAACCGTCATGAAGCTCGTCGAAGTCGTTCGAGCGGATTTTACGGACGATGCGATCGTGGAGATCGGGCGCGCGTTTGTGCAAGCGATCGGGAAGACTGCCGTCGTCGTTGCCGACACGCCGGGGTTCGTCGTCAACCGCGTGGCCCGCCCCTACTACCTGCAAGCCTTGCGTGCTCTTGAGCGGGGCATCGGTGACGTCGAAGACTTAGATGCGCTGGCGCGCGGGAGCGGCTTTCGCATGGGCCCGTTCGCATTGATGGATCTGATCGGTCTCGATGTCAATCTGGCGACGTCTGAGTCCATCTACGAACGCACGGGTGCAGACCGGCTCGAGCCGGTCGCGCTGCAAAAAGACATGGTTGCAAGGGGCCTACTGGGGCGCAAGAGCGGGCAGGGTTTTTACGCGTACGCGCAAGAGGCTTCGCCGCGGATCGCAGCCGGCGCACAGCCGGACGCGCCGACGCTCAACGACGACGAGGTCGTGACGGTGCTCGGCTTCGGAGCACTGGCAGACGAGATTGTCGAACTCTTGAAGCATCGTTACACGCACCTGCACCATGTCCAAAGCGATGAGCGGTTGGACGACGTCGTCGTTGAAACGACGATTCTCTTCGACGTGGGCGACGGCGTTTCGGATCGCGCCCAGACGATCTGTGAACTTGAAGCCAGGCTCTCAAAGCAAGCGGTGATCTTCATCGATGCTTACACCACACCGATCGGCGCTCTGGGAACTCGCGTGCAGGCACCGGCGCGCCTGGCCGCCTATGGCATCTTGAGTTCCTTGCAGAATCAGCACGTCGTGGAGATCGTAGATGCCGAGGCTACCGATGAAGAGACGCTTGCGGTTGCACAAGAGTTCTTCGCCGCGCTCGGCAAGCGCACGATGCTCGTCGGAGATTATGCCGCGCTTTTCTTAGGCCGGCTGGTCGGCTCGATCGTCAATGAGGCCGTGTACGCGGTACAAGAAGGCGTGGCGAACGCCGACGACGTGGATACCGCAATGCGTTTAGGGACCAACTATCCGATCGGTCCGATCGCCTGGGGGCGGGAGATTGGCGGCGCGCGGATTGCGCGCATGCTGACGCAGCTCGCGAATGCGGAAGGCATGCAGTACGGGCCGGCGCGCGCACTATGGGTGCTCGACGCACCGGAATCAGCGATCGAAGATGGACTGATCGAGGCAGGCTTTGCCCAACCGTACGCGTGAGGTCGTGCTGGTCGATGCCGTGCGCACGCCGATCGGGCGCTACGGCGGCGCGCTCGCGCACGCTCGCCCGGATGATCTTGCGGCGACGGTCGTTCGGGCCTTGATCGCTCGCACCGGCATCGATCCGGCCGCGATCGAAGACGTGTTTTTTGGAGCAGCCAACCAAAGCGGCGAGGATAATCGCAACGTTGCGCGCATGGCTGCGTTGCTTGCGAAACTGCCGCTCGAAGTGGGCGGGGCGACGTTCAACAGATTGTGCGGGAGCAGCTTACAGGCGGTCAATTCAGCGGTTCAGGCCATTGCATGGGGTGACGGCGATGTCATTATTGCCGGCGGCGTCGAATCGATGACCCGGGCACCTTACGTGCAACTCAAGGGCGAACACTCTTTTGCGCGCGCCCCGCAGATCTTTGACACGACGCTCGGCTGGCGGATGGTCAACCCGGCAATGCCAAGTGAATTTACGATATCACTCGGCGAGACCGCGGAGAACGTTGCGCAGCGCTATGGCATTTCGCGCGAAGAACAAGATCGCTTTGCTTACGATTCGCAGCAGAAAACCAAAGCGGCGATCGAAAGCCGGCGCTTCGATGACGAACTCGTTCCGGTTGCCGTCGCGCTTGGAAAGGAAATCCGCGCGGTGCACGCGGACGAGCACCCGCGCCCGCAAACGACGCTAGCCGACCTTGCGAGGTTGAAGCCGGCCTTTAAGGCAGGGGGCAGCGTCACGGCCGGCAACTCGTCGGGGATCAACGACGGCGCGGCGGCCATCCTGCTCTGCGAAGAACAAGCTGCGCGGCGCTTCGGCTTGCGGCCGCTGGCGCGCATCGTTGCGACCGCGGTTGCGGGCGTCGACCCGAGCGTGATGGGACTAGGGCCAATCCCTGCGACGCGCAAAGCGCTGGCGCGCGCCGGTTTGAAAAGCGGCGATATCGACCTCATCGAGATCAACGAGGCCTTTGCCTCGCAGTCGATCGCGTGTCTGCGTGACCTGGAAATCGACCCCCGCAAGGCGAATCCAAATGGCGGGGCCATCGCGCTCGGCCACCCGCTCGGCGCGAGCGGCGCCCGGATCTTGACGACGCTCGTCCACGAGCTGCGGCGCAAGCAGGCGCGCTACGGTGTGGCGACGATGTGCATTGGCGTCGGTCAAGGCATAACGACGATCATCGAAAGGTTGTAACCATTACGAAAACACAACTGCTGATCGCCGGCGATTGGCAAGAAAGCGCGCAAGGCGAGTCCTACGTAGATGAAAATCCTGCTACGCGCGAACCAATCGCGCAGGTTGCTAGCGCTTCGGCGGCCGATGTCGATCGCGCCGTCTCGGCGGCGCGCGCGGCCTTCGATTCCGGCAAGTGGGCGACGATGGCCGCTTCGCGGCGCGCCAAGATCATCCACAAGATGGGGCAACTGATCGCCGAGCGCTCGAACGAGCTCGCGCTGTTGGAGGTCCAAGATAACGGCAAGACGATTGGGACGGCCAAAGGCGAGCTCGGCGCGATCGTCGACACGTTTGAGTTCTACGCCGGTGCGGCGACCAAGAATTACGGTTCGACGCTGCCCGGCCCGATGCCAAGTTACGTTGCCTACACGCTCGTGGAGCCTGTCGGTGTCGTCGGCGCGATCGTTCCCTGGAATTTTCCGTTGCTGCTCGCGAGCTGGAAGGTTGCGCCGGCGCTTGCGGCGGGTTGTACGATCGTGCTCAAGCCCGCCCCATCCACGCCGCTCACGGCGCTGGAACTGGGCAAGATCGGCCTCGAGGCTGGGCTCCCCGAAGGCGTGCTCAACGTCGTGACCGGACCGGGCCCCGAGCTTGGCCAAGCGATCGTCGACCATCCGGGAATCGACAAGATCGCGTTTACGGGTAGCACCGCAACCGGCAAGCGTGTTGCCGCCTCCGCAGCAGCGACGCTCAAGCGCGTCTCGCTCGAGCTGGGCGGCAAATCGCCGTCGTTGGTTTTTGAAGACGCGGACGTCGATGCGGCGGTCAACGGCGCTCTTTACGGCATCTTCTACAATGCCGGACAAACCTGCGATGCGCGCTCGCGAGTTCTCCTGCAGGAAAGCATTTACGACGAATTTGTCTCTCGCTTCGGCGAACGTGCCCAGAAGCTGCGCATCGGCGATCCGCAGGATTCTCGTACGCAAATCGGCGCGATAACGCTCGAGCAACAGCTCGAGAAGATCGCCGCGTACTGCGCGTCGGGCGAAGCCGAGGGCGCAAAGCGCCTCTTTGGTGGAACTCGCGCGGAGGTTGGCGACGGGCACGAGCGAGGGATGTTTTGGAGCGCCACGGCATTTGAAGCGGAGCCGCGTCATCGGATCGCCCGGGAAGAGATCTTCGGGCCGGTCGCCGTCTTCTTGAAGTTCGCGAGCGAAGCCGAGGCGGTCGCACTGGCCAACGACAGCGAGTACGGTCTTGCGGCGAGCATTTGGTCGCATGACCTCGGGCGCGTGCACCGCGTGGTCAAGGCGCTGCGCAGCGGCACGGTCGCGGTGAACACGCCCTATGCGATCTTTCCGGGGGTCCCCTTCGGTGGCTACAAGCAGTCGGGTTACGGCAGAGAATTAGGATTTGAGACGCTGCGCCTCTATTCGGAGACGAAGAGCGTTATAACGTATGTGGGCTCCAAACCGATCAATCCATTCGGAGTATAAAGGGAAATCGAGCAGCTACGCATCGGCACGACGTACGAAACGACGTACGGCACACTCTGGAAAGAAGGGACGTACTTCCCTCGCGGAACGAAAGTTGAGGTTGTCGGCCTCCACTTGGAGCAGGGGTTTTGCGTGCGGTTTCCAGCCGAAGTTGAGGGCGAGCCGCTCGAAACGTGGGAAGATTGGGCGGAATCCGATTTCTTAGCCGAGGAAGGCACGGTCGAACCGACGCAGACGATCTCCGCGTCGGTACTGGCTGAAGCGCGCGACGTGCTCAGCGATGCTGAAGACGGGTGTCACCTGCACCTGCACGAGGGCGAAGAGTAAGAACTTAAGAAGCGGCGCTCTTAAAAAAACGGATGGCTTTGGCCGAAGTCGCTGCGTAAAACTCACGGAAGAGCGCGGAAGCCGCGGTACCGGGCCAGTGCGCCGGAAGAAGCGCGCTCGGTAGGCCCGGATCAACGTAGAGAAACCGCCGAAAATCCTGCACGAGTCGTAGCCGCTCGACGAACGCGTGCGCGTCATCGAGTGACCGCGTCGAGCGTTCGCGCGCAAACCGTGGTGTATAGAAAGCGCTAAAGTCGAGATACGCCGCCGCAATGGCGGTAAGGTCCCAGCATTTCTCCAAGAGCTCGCGGTCGCTGAGTGGCCCTTCATAATCGCCCCCGAAGAGATGCAGCGTGCCGCGCAGATGCGGCTGATGAGCGAGCTCGAGGATTTCGGCGCGCACGTCACGCGGTGAAATCCACGTTGATGACGACAATGGCGCAAGCCCGAGCAAGGCCAAATCTTTGCGCAGCCGGTCACGCCGTTCACGCTTGCTTTCCGCGACCGTATAGGTCACGAGGCGCCAGCGGCCGTCCCACTCTTGGGCCGGCTCGTAGATGCGAGGCGCAACTTGCTCGACGCGATGTTGACCGCGGTCGGTCAAGCTATAGTAGGCGCGGCCGCCGTCGCGCCGGCTCGTTAACCAACCTTGCGCCGCCATCCGGGAGAGCGCTTGTCGCACGGCCGGCTCCGTGAGCCCGAACTGGGCCATCAAGCGGGCCAAACTGCCTACCCACAGCGTGCCGCCGTAGTGGCGAACGAAATCGCCGTAGAGCGTGAAGATCAGCGAAGCCGCCCGGTTCGGTCGTCCCCCTTCACGCTTGACACGCCCTGCCGCCCTCATGGTAACATAACACTCTTCTCACGCACCTCTAAAAATCCGTTATATCCGTCAAAACGTGGAGACGCATGGCGAGAATTTCAACCTTTGACGACTGGATCGATCTGCTGCGCCAGTGGCAGCAGGACGTCGGGCTCAATCAGGAGCTGATCGACCGTTACATGCCCGGCTATCAGTTTGAAGCCAAATACGGCGCGCTGCCGGCAAACGAGATCACCTTCGGAGAATTCGCCGGCGAGCGCAAGTGGGAGAAGGTCGTGGAGATTCCCGACCAGCGCATGCGCGATGCGGTACTCAACATGGTCGTCTACCAAGGCGACACGGAATTCGCCTCAAACGAGCAGCAGCGCTTCTTGGTCAACAACGCCCCGACGGAATATGACCTCGCATCGCTGGTGCGCATCATGGTCGAAGAGACGCGTCACGGTTACCAGATGTGCCATTTGATGATCGAGCATTTCGGCAGCGACGGCAAGATCGAAGCCCAGAAGATGCTCGAGCGGCGCGCCTACGGGAAAAAGAACCGGCTGCTCAACGCCTTCAATGACGATGTAACGCATTGGCTGGACTTTTTCGCTTACACGAATTTCATGGATCGCGACGGCAAGTTTCAGTTGACGATGCTCTCCCACTGCGGATTTGCCCCGCTCGGGCAGTCGATGGGTCCGATGTTGCGGGAAGAATCGTTTCACATGGGAACCGGCGTTTCCGGATTGAAGCGGATCGCGGCGGCCGCTGTGATCCCGGTCGAGCTGCAGCAAAAGTATTACAACAAATGGCTTTCCGGCTCGCTCGATCTCTTCGGCACCGACCATTCGAGTTCGGCGCAGTGGGCCTATGCCTGGGGCATTAAAGGCCGAGTCGACGAAGACAAAGTGCAGGAGGCTCCGGATCGCGAGCATTTGAACGAACGCGCGCGCTCGCAGTTTTACGACGAGGTCCGCAGGACGGTCGACATGGTCAATAAGGTCAATCCGTCGCCCACTCAACTGTACGTTCCGGATATGCGCTTCAACCGAAAGATCGGCGAGTATAAGGATCAACGCTGGAGCGTTGACGGGCGACGCTTGAGCGAGGACGAATGGTCACAATACGTGCCGACCGTCTTGCCGAACGCGCAAGATGAAACGCTCTTGACCGAGTACTTCAAGAACCCCGCCTGGATCGCACCGAAAGGAAAGAAGGAATGAGCACAATGGTAAACGGCGCGCCGCTACAGACGCCTTTTGGCCGCGAAGCGCACCCGTTCGATGGCAAACGCGTCATCAACTACGCCAAAGCCGATCACATCGCGCTGATCGAAATGAACGATCCGCCGGCCAACACCTACACGCACGAGATGATGCGCCAGCTGGACGATGCGATTCTGGACGCGCGCTTCGATAGCGACGTCGAAGTATTGGTCGTCACCGGCGCGGGCGAGAAGTTCTTTTCCGCGGGCGCCAATATCGGGATGCTCAACGCCGTAACGCCCGAATTTAAATACATGTTCTGCCTTCACGCCAACGAGACTCTGTCCCGTTTCGAGCAGACCCCGAAGCTCGTGATTGCAGCCCTCAATGGTCACACGGTCGGCGGCGGCCTCGAGATTGCGATGGCTGCCGACATTCGCATCGCGCGTCAAGACGCCGGAAAGATCGGGTTGCCCGAAGTCGCGCTGGGCGTATTGCCCGGAACCGGGGGAACGCAGCGGCTGGCGCGGCTGGTCGGCAAGTCGCGGGCCATCGAATTGATGGCCACCGGCCGTACGTTCAGCTTTGAACAAGCTCTCGATTACGGCATGCTCAACGACATCATCGAAGGCGACGCGACGTCGTTTCGGGACCAGATCCTGACCTACGCCAAGCAGTTCACCTCGCCGAACAAAGCGCCGATGGCGGTGGGCCACATCAAGCGGAGTGTCCAAACCGGCATTGAACTTCCGCTGGGCGATGCTCTGGCGCTTGAACGCGAGTTGCAGTCCCTGCTCTTCAAGAGTGACGACGCGAAAGAAGGCATTGCCGCCTACAACGAAAAGCGAATGGCTCGCTTCAAGAACCGCTAAGGGCCTGGCTAAGGTTTGCATAGGCGCTCCGTGCATCGTGCACGGAGTGCCTTTTTATTGGCATAATCGAAGAGGAATCGAATGAACGCAGGACGCTTGGCTTGTGCGCTGCTCTGTCTGGCCGTTTTGGGGGCGAGCGCTCCGCCGGCCGGCTCCACGGGTGCGGACGAGCAGTATGGTGCGCTCGCGCGCGCTTATTTCGCACAGAACTTTCGCGATAATCCCATCGGCACGAGCTTTGCCGGCCTACACACCTACGATGCGCGGCTTGGTGATTTTTCTGCCGCCGCGGTCCGCAGGCAACTCGCCGGCGACCGAGCGTATTTGAGCCGGCTGGCCGCCCTCGATGTGTCCCGACTTTCGCCCGAAGTCGCGCTGGATGCGAGGTTGCTGGCCGACTCGCTGCGAGACGACCTGCTGCTCAACGGCACACTCGAGCAATGGCGCCACAATCCGGACCAATACGTCGGCGCCGCAAGCGGGGCGATCTTCGTCCTCATGAGCCGCAATTATGCTCCGATCGCAACTCGGATGCGATACGCGATCGCTCGCGAGCGTCAGATTCCTGTGATGCTGCGCCAGGCGCGGCAGAACACGACGACCGTTGATGCCGCAACGAAAGTGGTCTCGGCCCAGGATGCCGCGGGGTCGGTTTCATTCTTCAAGCAAACGGTTCCGCTGGGGTTCGCAGAGGTGAAGGATCCCAAGCTGCAGGCGCAACTGCGAGCCGCAAACGCGACCGCCGGCGCCGCGATGGCGGCATTCGCGCAGTGGATCAACACGATCCGGCCGCGGGGTTCGTACGCGCTCGGTTCCGATGCATACCGCCAGCGCCTCAAGTACGAGATGGCCGTTGACATGCCGCTCGACCAGTATCTGGCGATCGGCCAAGCCGCTCTCGATCGCACCAAAGCGCAATTCATAGCGACTGCCAAGCGGATCGATCCGCGGAAGTCCCCGGCGCAGGTATTTGCCGAACTCTACAAGGTACATCCGCCGGCGGCCCGGCTGCTGCACACCGCGCAAAACGACCTCGTTCGGTTGCGGGCTTTCGTGATCGCGCATCACATCATCACGCTGCCGGCCAACGCCAACATCAAGGTGGTCGACACGCCGCCGTTTCAGCGAGCGACGACCGAGGCGGCCGAAGATTCACCCGGACCCCTCGAAACGGTCGCAACCCAGGCCTATTACTATGTGACGCCGGTTGATCCGTCGTGGTCACCGAGACAGAAAGAAGAATTTTTGGGGCTCTTCAACGATTTCACGCGGCCGATCATTTCGGCGCATGAAGTCTACCCAGGCCATTTCACGAACTTCACGATCGACCGCGATTTGAACCTCAGCTTGACGCGTAAGCTGCTCAGCAGTCCGGCAACGGTCGAGGGCTGGGCGCATTACGACGAGCAGATGATGGTCGATCAAGGATGGGGCAACGGCGATCCGCGCGTACGGCTAGCACAGCTCGATGAGGCCCTGCTGCGCGAATGCCGCTACGTCGTGGGCGTCAAGGAACACACCCAGGGGATGAGCGTTGCCGAGGGCACCAAATTCTTCATGGCCAATGCTTTCCAGACGCATCAGATCGCGTATGGCGAAGCGTTGCGCGGAACGCAAGATCCGATGTACGGCTACTACACGCTCGGGAAACTCGAGATTCTCAAGCTGCGCGCCGACTATAAGAAGATGCTCGGGCCGGCCTTCACGTTGGAAAAATTCCACGATGCGTTCTTAGCGCATGGCGACCCGCCCGTCCCACTGCTTCGTCCGTTGCTTTTGGGCAGCGCTGACGACGGAAAAATTCTCTGATGCGCTTCTTAAACGCGCTGCTGAGCGCCGTTTTGCTCTTGGCGACGATCGCAGCGGCGCCGCCGCCGCCGAAAGCGAACGCCGATGCGGCGTTGGACGCACTAGCGCAGGCCTATTTCGCGCATGCTTGGCGCGACAACCCGATCCAGGCTACCAACACCGGCATCCACACCTACGACGCCAAGCTGGGTTCGTACAGCGCGGCAGCTTACCGCGCGCGCATCGCCGATGCGCAATCGTACCTTCGCGCCCTGCACGCGATCAACCGCCGTGCGCTCTCCTCCGAGCCGAGTTACGATTACGCCATCTTCGAGAGCCGTTTACGCGCGACGCTGCTCACTTTAGAAGCCGAACAGAGCTGGCGCCACCATCCAAGTTCGTACACCAGCGCGGCCGCAAACGCGGTCTTTTCGCTGATCAAACGAGAGTTTGCCCCGCTCGACGCTCGCATGCGGGATGCAATCGCCCGCGAACGCGCGATTCCACAGCTGTTGCGCGAGGGTGCGGCGAACATCACGACGGTAGATCCAACGACGGCGCAGATCGAATTGGCGGACATCAAGGGTTCGGTCGTGTTTTTCTCCACGATCGTACCCCCTGCGTTCAAGGATGTCGGCGATGCACAACTGCAAGCTCAACTGCAAGCTGCCAACGGCGCCGTAATTGCGGCGATTCAGAATTTCAGCCGAAAGATGGAAGCTGGGCCTTTTGCGCATCCTTCCGGTACGTATGCGATCGGTGCGAAGGACTTCGCCGCGCGCCTGGCGCTCCAAGAGCTCTCGCCGATCGCACTCTCGCGGTACGAACGCGTCGGCATGCGTGCGCTGCAAGACAGCAAAGCTCAATTCGTCGCGGTTGCTAAGCAAATCGATCCTGCGAAGTCTCCGCAGGAGGTCGCAAACGAAATCGGGGCGGATCACCCTGCGGCAGACCAGCTCCTGCCCGCCTCTCAGCGCGATCTGGACGATCTTCACGCCTTCGTGATCGCGCACCACATCGTGACGCTGCCGCCGGATTTCGACATCAAAGTCGTGCCGACGCCGGTATTTGCTCGGCAGACGACCTTCGCCTCAATGGACGCTCCCGGTCCGCTTGAACGAGTGGCGACGCAGGCCTACTACAACGTCACGCCGGTCGAGCCCGACTGGCCGGCTCAGCGGGCGGAGTCGCACCTTGCGTTCTTCAACAACTACTACCGTCCGATCGTCGGTGCGCACGAAGTGATGCCTGGCCACTATGTGAACTTCACGCTCAACCGTCACGAGAATCTCTCGCTGATTCGCCGGCTCTTGAGCAGCCCGTCATATGCCGAAGGCTGGGCGCACTACGACGAACAGATGATGGTCGATGAAGGCTGGGGCAATGGCGATCCAAAGGTGCGCTTGGCGCAACTGCAAGGCGCACTCTTACGCGAGGCGCGCTACATCGTCGGCCTGCGGGAGCACACTCAAGGTATGACCGTTGACCAAGCCACGCAGTTTTTTGTGGACAATGCGTTTGTCGGCGCCGAGCCGGCGCATCGCGAAGCGCTTCGCGGAACGCAAGACCCGCTCTACGGTTACTACACGCTCGGGAAGCTCGAGCTGCTCAAGTTGCGCAGCGATTACCAGAAGAAGCTGGGCGCTGCGTACACCCTGCAGGGGTTCCACGACGCTTTCCTCGCCCACGGCGACCCGCCGATCGCAATCACTCGCAAGGAGCTGCTGGGAAAGTCCGACGACGGCCAGCTGTTGTAGTTGTTTTACTCGACGGAAGTCCGCAGCAGCTTGGGACACAGCAGAGTATCCACGGGCTCGGTCGCCAGTGTGTCGAGATAATCTTCCGTCACGTTGAATTGAACGTCCACGGGCCACCTGGTCGAGCCAATCGGAAAGTTCATCGGCACCCGGATGTAATGGTATTGGCTGGTCGCGGTTTTTAGCCGTAAAGCGACCAGCACCGAGCCACGTGCCTCGATCGACGGATCGGAGTAGAGCTGTGCGTAGTAGCCGTCCGAATCGTATTCCACGGTGACGTGGAAGGGAAACTGCCCCGCGACGGGTTTGTTGCAAACGCTGCTGCGCTCAAAGATAACGAAGGTAGGTTCTGCGTAGAGAAAAGAGGTGGGCGTCGTGCCATTGAGCAGCAGCGGCACGGTTTCCGTATACCGGCTCGCGCTGAGCCGCTCCGTGACGTTGCGCGTGCGGTCTGGTAGGAAGGCGAGAAAATCGGAGGCGCTGCAATGGTACTTCGGAAGGCTGATCTGCAACCGGTAGACGCCGCGCAGGACGTCGGATTCGACGACCATTGCGTCTCCGTAGCCGCGTTCCAAACGATACACCTGGTCGATCTGTGGGCGGTTGATTCGGTCCACAAGGCGGACGTGCATAGCGATTGTCGTTTGGGGCGGTACACGCGCCGCGGCGCTACAGAGCGCGAGGTGTAGAGCGACATGTGCCAGCCCAGTCATGTGGGTTGTCCCTTATCACTCAAGTTAAAATAAGACCTTCACGACTGAGCGCTGCCTTAGCAAGTCCCAAGCCAAACCGTTCGCAAGCGTGATCGGGACGGTCTAGCCACGAATCGACGGCCGAACGTGAACTAGGACTTGGGAAGCAGTTGGATCGCCTTCGCGGCAAAAACGTCGGGATCAAGATGCGGCGCGGCCGTGACGCCATTCAGCTGGTGCATCCAGAACGTCGGCTTTGGCGGTGGCGCCTGGCTCCACGTTATTCCGGGCCGATAGAGCAGGTAGACGTCCCAAGCCGGCGTCCCGGGCGTCGGCAATGACGTTTCATAAAATTTACCAAGGCGTTCCCTCTCATCCCAATACTGGTGAATGCGCGGATCCGAAACGAGACTCACTGCGGTCGGGACGTTGGTGGAATGCGCGCCGAGCTCAGGGACCCAGATCGCAAACCCAACGAGATTTGGATTTGGAGTTCGCTCGAAGAGCGTCTTTTCGACTTCGGAAGACCCCCGAAGACATTCGGGTCAAGTAGGGCTCAAGAGCATGACGACGCGGGTTTTGGCGCTCGCGCGGTTGAAATCGCCACGGAAGGGCTGCAGCCTCTCTGTAAGCGTGGAAAAGGATTGCGCGTTCCCACGTGAACATGCCGCGAGCGAGAAAGCGATGCCGGCAAGAAATGACGTCCTCTTCATCGCTTCATTCTCACTGGCGAAGTAGCGCAGAGAGGGTAATGCCGGTCGAACCAATCCAGGCCAGTGCCGCAAGCCAAAGAACTGCGCGTGAGATACGGACGGCGATCGTGGCATTAGCGGTCGTGCACGTTTGGGATGATGAATAGGTCCGCCAAAACGAAGCGCCGAGAACCAGTCCCGATCCGAGCAAAAGCCATAGTGCATAAGGCCGCAGCCCGGCGACGGCCACAGCCCCGCTCGCGCCGAGCATCGCTATCAGCAAAGGGCCAACTGCGGGCCCAGCGCAACAAGCCGCAGCGGCCGCAGCGGTGAGCGCCGCACCTGCGCCCACAGCGGCGCCACCTACAGCAGCTGCCGACTTGGTCCTTTCGTTCATATTCTGTTGCCGCACCCGACTCTTGTAGAGCGTCATCATATCATAGTGCGATTTAAATCTAGCCCTCTACACGCTCACGGGCGAGCATCGCCGCGTAGATCTCGCGCACGCGCTCGATCGTGTCGATCTCGCCGGCCGGCTTGTCGTGCCGAATGCGAACGATCCGCGGAAAGCGCAGTGCGAAGCCGCTTTCGTGCAGCGAGCTCTCCTGCACGATATCGAAAGCGACTTCCAGCACGATTTTAGGCTCGACCGCAAGTGCGCGGGCGCGATGGCCGGTTTGATGCGCCAAGAACCACGGTGTGAGCTCTGCAATTTCTGCGTCGGTGAGTCCCGAGTACGCCTTGCCGATCGTCAGCAGGCGATTTCCTTCGCCGCGCACCGCGAACGTGTAATCCGAGAGGACCTCGACCCGCTTACCATGTCCCCATTCGACCGCCACGACGACGACGTCGAGCGTCGAAAGTTCGCGTTTGAGTTTGAGCCACGACTTGCCGCGCCGGCCGGGCAAATAGCGCGAATCGCGGCGTTTGAACATCAAGCCCTCGTGGCCGCGCCGGCGCGCGTCCTCGAAGCGCGCGTGCAAAGCTTCCACGCCCGCCGTGGCGTCCAACGGCGACCAGGACGTGAGCGCCAAATGGTCGCCCGAGCTCAGTATCTCGGCGAGCTTGGTCCGGCGATCCAGCAGCGGCTCGTCCAGCAAGAACTGCTTGTCATGCGCGAGCAGATCGAAACATAAAAAAGCGACCGGAACCTCGAGCTGCAGCGCTTCCGAAACGTCTTTGCGCTGCAGTCGGGCCTGAAGGTAACGAAACGGCAGCACGCGACCGTCGCGCTGCGCAATGATTTCACCATCGAGGATCGCGTTGCCGACGATGCGCTGCGCGTCTGCGACGATTTCAGGGTAGGAACCTGCGACGTCGTTGAGCGTGCGCGAAAAAATTTGCACCTCGTTGCCGTGCTTGTGCAGCTGCGCACGAATGCCGTCAAACTTGTCTTCGACGATCCAATCGGCATCGCGTAGCTCGCGGTAGGACGAACCGAAAAGCACGGGCGACGCCAGCATGAAGGCGATCGGTGAGCCGTACGCGATCGAAAGCTCGGTCAGTCGGCCCGCCCGGGCTGCGACGGCGACCTCTCCGATGTCCCCGCTGGACATCGCCCCGCGCCGTACGTCTGCCGCGGCGCAGGAAAACGCCGAGGCGATGCCATCGATCACCAGGCCTTCGCGCAGGCCGATGCGCAGCTCGCCGGTCATGATCTTGACGACATATTTGGCTTCGAGCGGCGCCCGGCACGCAACCAGAACTCGCTCGCAAAGCAGCCGGCGCTTGCGTCCGGCGGCCTTTCCCGAGGCAGCCGAGATCTCATCGAAAATCATCTTGAGCGAAGACGGCGTCAGGGTTTCCGCAAACAAACCGAGGCTCGTCGCGGGTCGCAGGAGCGGAGCGAGGGCCGCTCCCAAATCCCCGTGCTCGCGGTACGATTGCGAAAGCGTCTCGTCGCTGACGCCCCAAGCCGCGCGCGCGGCCGCAACGATGGCGCTTCCCCCAAGCGAGAGCGGGCGCTGATCGCGCGCCGCAAAGGGGCTTCCGGCGAAGAAGCGCGCAGCGGCTTCGAGATCGGCGTCTTCGAGCGAACGCAAGTACTCCGCCAGCAATTCGATCTTGGCAAGCTTGGAGGGCGTGGCCGCAATCTTCTCAGCGGTTTGGGCGAAGCGGATCACTGCGCAAATTAGAGCAACGAGAGTTGCGCGTGTTCTTCCAAGTATTCTGCATCGATGCCCAGTTTTCTCAAGCGGAAGACGAAGTCGCGCCAGCCGTGGTTGAGCAGGACTTTCTTGGGCTGCGCGAGTTCGATATAGCGCAGCAGCGCCGGGTAATCAGCGTGGTCTGAAAGTGGAAATCCACAATCGACCCCGTAGCGACGCAGCGCGCCGCGATCCAGGGACCAACCCGTTAAGATCGCCGTTCGTGTCTTATGCCCGCGCAGCGCTTTCGGCAGCGCGCGCCCCGACGGTGGCCACACCAGGGCGCAAGTTCCATCGAATGTCGCGGCGTCGTAGGGTTCGTACGGCGGCAAGTTCACGCCCGCGTCTTCGTACAATTGTGACATCGCGTGCACGGCTGCGTGAGCGGCGACGCGCACCCCGCTTTGGCCGAGGATCGCGATTGCTTCTTGGGCTTTTCCCAGTGAGTACGCAAAGAACACCGGGACGGCTCCGTCTGCGAAGGCCGCTCGCGCAAAGGCGACCATCTCGCCCGCGATCTCCGCCCGCGGAGGAAATGCGTACTGAGGCCGGCCATAGGTGCACTCCATCAGCACCACATCGCAGCGCTTCACCTCGGGCGGTTCGGCCGTATAGGATCGCTCCAGTTTAAAATCGCCCGTGTAAACGAAGGCCCCGGCTTCGCTCTCGATCATCAGTTGTGAGCTGCCCAGCACGTGGCCGGCTGAAAACAGCGTCAAGCGGTGGCCGGCGACGAGCCAGGGTTCATTGAAGGCGTGTACTTCAAATGAACACGGCGACCGCGTTGGACCGTCCCGGATGTCCAGGAGCGCCGTTTGGACCTTGCGCTCGGCCCGCCGCGCAAAGCGCAGCCGGCAGATCCTCGCGTTGTTGATGGAGGTGACGATCGTGGCGTGCTCGCGCGCGTGGTCCGAATGGCCATGCGAGACGTAGCAGCGTTCTCGCGGCCGCATCGAATCGATCCACAGATCGAGCGAACGCACGTAGAGAGATTTCTCGGCTAAGCTGAACATCGAGGCGAACAAACGTTTGGCTCGTGACGCACGCCAGCCCTTTTGACGGCCGGAAACTCGCGACTGCTCCGGACGGTTAAAGACCGCATGGCACGCATCTATGAAAACATCGCTGATACGTTCGGCAACACGCCGCTGGTGAAGATTCCGCGCCTGAATCGCGGCCTGGACGCGACGATCTTGGTAAAAATGGAATCGTTCAATCCCGCGGGTTCCGTAAAAGATCGCATCGGCGTGGCGATGATCGAAGCCGCGGAGCGGCAAGGCCGCCTGCGGCCCAACAGCGTGATCGTCGAGCCGACCAGCGGCAACACCGGAATCGCGCTGGCCTTTGTCGCTGCCGCCAAGGGTTATCCATGCATCCTAACGATGCCGGACACGATGACCGTCGAACGGCGCAGCCTGCTGCGCGCGTACGGCGCGCAGGTCGTCCTCACGCCCGGAGCCCAAGGCATGCCTGGGGCGATTGCGCGCGCGCAGCAGATCTATGAAAGCGACCCGGCGCGCTTCTTCATGCCGGCCCAATTCGACAACCCGGCGAATCCCGAGATTCATCGTCGCACCACAGCAGAGGAGATTTGGCGGGACACCGATGGTAAAGTGGACGTCCTGGTGGCGGCCGTTGGAACCGGCGGGACGATCACGGGCGTCGCGGAGATCATCAAAGAGCGCCGGCCATCTTTTAGGGCGATTGCCGTCGAGCCAGATGCGTCGCCGGTGCTCTCCGGCGGCAAAGCGGGTCCGCACAAGATTCAAGGAACGGGCGCCGGCTTCGTCCCGCGCGTGCTCAACACACGTGCGTACGACGAAGTGATCCGAGTCACGGATCAAGACGCGATTGACACGGCACGTCGTGCTGCCCGCGACGAAGGCATGCTCGTCGGGATCTCCTCGGGCGCCAACATCTGGGCAGCTCTACAAGTCGCCGCGCGTCCCGAAGCGCGCGGCCAGACGATCGTGACGATCGCCTGCGACACGGGCGAGCGGTATCTTTCGAATCCGGTCTTTGCAGACCAGGAATCTGCGGTGATTGAAGCTGCGCTGGCGTGAGTGAACTCTTCGTCGAAGTAACGCGTGGGCCGCTGGTAGAATCGGCGCACGCGATCGCGGCATGCGCGATCGATCGATTAGGACGAACGATTCTGGAAGTCGGCGATATCGACGCGCCTGTTTATCTGCGCTCAACCGCGAAACCGTTCATCGCGGCCGCAGCCGTGCGCGCCGGTGTCGTCGAGCGTTTCGGTTTAGAGTCGCGCGAGGTTGCGGTCATGGCTGCTTCGCACGCGGGAGAATCGTTTCACGTCGAGAGGGTCCGCTCGATCTTAAAGAAGATCGGCTTGCCGGAATCGGCGCTGCAATGCGGGCCGCATGCGCCCTACAATGCGTCGGCAGCGGCGGAGCTTGTGCGCCGCGGTGAGGCGTTCTCGGCGATCCATAACAATTGTTCGGGAAAACATGCCGGCATCTTAGCGCTGTGCGTTGTGCTCGGGTCCGACCCTGCGACGTACATGGACGTCAACAACGGGGCGGAGCAGGAGATCCTCGCATTCTGCGCCCGCGCAACCGACGCCGCCCCCGCCGAGCTTACCCTTGGGATCGACGGTTGCGGGATTCCGGTTTTTGCCGTGCCGCTACGCCAAGCAGCGCTCGCGTTTATGCGCTTTGCGACGCTTGGAGGACTGGCCGAGCCGGACGCGCGTGCGCTCGAGACAGTGCGCTCGGCGATGGTGCAGCATCCGCTCTATGTTGCTGGTACCGGCGAATTCGATTCGGTCCTGATGGAGGTTCTGGAGGGTGTGCACGCGTGCAAAGGCGGGGCCGAAGGAGTGCACGGCGATGCGGCGCTCCGAGCGGGCCTCGGCCTGGTGGTCAAAGTGCTCGATGGAGCCAGGCGCGCCGTAGCCCCAGCGGTCATTGAACTGCTCGACGAGCTGGGCGTGCTCGATCGGCACGTTCGCGAGCAACTCGAGGGATTCGCGGCTCCGAACATCGTCAATCGCGCGGGTCGTGTGGTGGGTGCGATACGCACGAGGCGGGCGATGTCACCAAAAACGCGAACTTCTTAAGTCAAATGTCGGCTTATCTCGAGCATCTCGCGCAAAAGATCTTGCTCTTCGACGGCGCCATGGGCACGCAAGTTATGGCGCTTGAGCTCGATGCCGCGGATTTTGGCGGCGCACAATACCATGGCTGCAATGAAGCCCTTGTGCTGCATCGTCCGCAGATCATCGAACGCATCCACGAGAGCTTCCTTGAAGCCGGCGCTGACGTCGTGGAGACGGATAGCTTTACCGCTTCGCGGCTGAAACTCGATGAGTATGGCTTAGGAGAGCGGACGGCCGAAATCAATCGCATGTCCGCCCAGATCGCTCGTCGCGCTGCGGCGAAATTCAGTACAGCGAATCGCCCGCGCTTCGTGGCCGGATCGCTCGGCCCGACGGGTATGCTGATTTCGTCGTCCGATCCGCATCTCTCAAAAATTACCTACGACGAGCTCGTCGCGCTCTACGAGGAGCAAGCTCGGCATTTGCTCGAGGGCGGCGTTGACGTCCTGCTGATCGAGACCGCTCAAGATATGCTGGAGGTGAAGGCGGCAATCGCCGGGATCGTGCACGCCTTCAAGGCCGGAGCGCCGCGCGTTCCAATTCAGGCGCAGGTCACGCTCGACGTGACCGGCCGCATGCTGCTTGGCACCGACATCCGGGCGGTGTGCGCGACGCTTGAAGCGTTGCCGATCGACGTGATTGGGCTCAATTGTTCAACCGGCCCCACGCACATGCGCGATCCGGTGCGTTATCTGTGCGAAATGTCGAGCAAGTACATCAGCGTTATCCCGAACGCCGGCTTGCCGTTGATGGGACCCAAAGGCGAAACGATCTACCCCGAAACCCCGACGGAGATGGCTGCCGAGCTGCGGTCGTTCGTCCGCGACTTCGGCGTCAATGTGGTCGGCGGCTGCTGCGGAACGACGCCCGCCCACATCGCCGCCATACGCGAGGCGATCGCGGGCCAAAAGCCGCGCCGGCCGCAACCCAAAACGCATCAGCTCGTTGCCTCCGCGATGACGGCCATTGCGCTCGAACAGGAACCCCGGCCGCTGCTCGTCGGCGAGCGCATCAACGCACAAGGCTCGCGCAAAATCAAGCGGCTGCTGCTCGAAGAGAACTACGACGAGATCATGCTGGTGGCGCGCGAGCAAGTTGAAGGCGGCGCGCATGTGCTCGACGTCTGCTGCGCCTTGACCGAACGTACCGACGAAGACGAGCAGATGGGCGCGCTCGTGAAGAGGCTTGCGCAGTCGACCGAGGCGCCGTTGATGATCGACTCGACCGAACCTCGCGTGCTGGACGTTGCGTTGAAAAACTATCCCGGCCGTGCCGTCGTGAACTCCATTCACTTGGAGAATGGTCGAGCGAAGATCGAAGGAGTTATGCCGCTCGTGATGGAGGCGGGTGCGGCGGTCGTCGCCCTGACGATCGATGAAGCGGGCATGGCAAAGACCGCGCAGCAGAAAGGCGATATCGCCAAGCGAATCTACGATATCTGCGTCGGCGAGTATGGGTTGCCGCCCGGAGCACTGATCTTCGATGCGCTCACGTTCACGCTCGCGACGGGCGCCGACGAGTACTTGGATTCCGCGATTCAAACGATCGAGGGCATCAGGCTGATCAAGGCGGCATTGCCGGGCGTGCTGACGTCGCTTGGCATCTCCAACGTCTCTTTCGGACTGAAGCCACACGCGCGAGCGGCGCTCAACTCGGTTTTTCTGCACCACTGCGTGGAAGCCGGTCTCGACCTCGCACTCGTGCACGCGAAGGAAATTAGTCCGTACGCCGAGGTGGACGCCATCGAGCGCGAACTGTGCGACGATCTCGTCTTCAATCGCCGGCCCGATGCGCTGCAGCGCTTCATCGAACATTGGGAGAGCAAGAAGGTCGATGCAAGCGGGGCGCAAGCCGCTATGGACGACGCAGATCAGCCGGTCGAGGTGCGCATCCACAATGCTATTCTGCGGCGCCGTAAGGACGGCATCGAAGCGAAGATCGACGAGGCGCTCAAAACGCGTGGACCGGTTGACGTTCTCAACAACGTCTTGCTGCCGGCGATGAAAGATGTCGGCGATCGCTTCGGCGCGGGCGAGCTGATCCTGCCGTTCGTCCTGCAATCGGCTGAAGTAATGAAGAAGGCGGTCGCGCATTTGGAGCAATTCCTCGAGAAGAAAGAGGGGACGACGAAAGGCAAAGTCGTGCTCGCGACGGTCTTCGGCGACGTCCACGACATCGGCAAAAACCTCGTCAACACGATCCTGAGCAATAACGGTTACACGGTGTTCGACCTTGGCAAGCAGACGCCGATGAACACGATTCTTGAGAAAGCCGTTGAAGTGGATGCCGACGCGATTGGGCTCTCGGCGCTCCTCGTTTCAACGAGCAAACAGATGCCGATCTGCGTCCAAGAACAGGATGCACGCGGCCTGAAATTCCCGGTCATCATCGGCGGGGCCGCGATCAATCGCGATTTTGGGCGGCGCATCGCGCTGCTCGACGAGGGTCAGCGCTTCCACGAGCCGGGCCTGTTCTACGCGAAGGATGCTTTCGAAGGCCTGGATATTATGGAGGAGCTGTGTGGCGACGAGCAAAGACGCGCGTCATTTGTCGAGCGCGCGAAGGCCGAAGCCTTCGCGCTGCGGGACGGCAAAGCCGCCGCGCCTTCGATCCGCAGCAACGGGCAAGTTTCGAAGGTCAAGCAGGAGCGTGCCGACATTCCGCGTCCGCCGTTCTTCGGTCCGCGCACGGTGAGTGTTGATCCGGTCGAATTGTGGGCGTGCTTCGATCTGCGTAGTCTGTACAGGCTTTCGTGGGGCGCCGCAAACACCAAAGGCGAGCAGTGGCAGACGCTCTTGCGCGAGGATTTCGAGCCGCGGCTGCATCGCTACCAGCAGCGCGCGATCGATGACGCGATTATCGCACCACGCGTCGTGTATGGATACTTTCGCGCAGCGGGCGAAGGAGATGACGTGCTGCTCTTCGACCCAAGCGACGCACAGCGGGAAATCGCGCGCTTCCGGTTCTCGCGGCAGCCCGGTGGCGAGCATTTGTGCCTGGCGGACTACCTGCGCGCGCGTGAAGACGGAAAAGCGGTCGATGTGGTCGCGCTCCAGATCGTGACGGTCGGCAGCGAAGCGACTAAGCGCATCGATGCGCTGCAAGCTGCCGGCGACTACAGCGAATCCTACTTCTTGCACGGCTTCTGCGTGCAATCGGCAGAAGCGCTAGCCGAGCACACCCATCGCCGAATCCGAGCGGAGCTCGGCTTGCCGGATGCGCGTGGCAAGCGGTACTCATGGGGATATGGCGCCTGCCCCGATCTCTCGCAGCATGAAGATGTCTTTCGACTATTGGATGCTCAAAACGCGATCGGGACGAGGTTAACGGAGGCGTACCAGATCGTTCCCGAACAATCGACGGCCGCGATCGTGATCCATCATCCGAAAGCGGCATACTTCAACGCGGCTGCGGTGCGCGAACTAACCACGGCCTAGCATCATATTGTCACGCTGAGCTTAGCCAAATGCGCAGGAGTTCGGGGCGCCCGGCGCGATAGCACGCGTCATGATCAAATCACTCGCGTTCGTCGTGTATCCAGTCGCAGATTTGGACAAAGGCAAAGCCTTCTATCGTGATGCCGTCGGGCTTGGCGAGCCGACGACGCTGCACGACCGCTGGGCCGAATTCGACGTTGGAGGAACGACGTTCGCCCTGGCGACGGGCGGTGAAGAGCTCGGCATGCCACCGGGCTCGGGCTTTTCGGTTGCGTTTGAAACGCAGGACCTTGATGCGGCGCTCAAGCGGCTAAAAGAAAAGGGCGTAAAAATGGACGAGCCTTTCGAAGCGCCCACCTGTCGGGCGTGCTTCGCTAAGGACCCCGACGGTAACCGGTTCGCACTGCACCAGATCAAGCCCTAGGTGAATGCGCGCGCAACTTATCTTGTCACCCTGAAGCTTGCCTGGCGTATCGGACGGGAACAACGATCCTGATGCTTGAGAGAGTTCGGTGTCACCCTGAGCTTGTCGAAGGGTGACATGAGAGGTTAGTCATGCTTCGACAGGCTCAGCATGACACTGGGACTCGATAGGTCAGCGCGACCAAGGTTGCGCTTCGACAAGCTCAGCGTGACAAGGGAGTGCGCACGCGACCTTATTGAACGCGGCTACCCTCGTACCGCTTCGATTTGTAAGACGATGTCGATGTTGTTGCTGACGATCGGCGCGCCGTAGTTCATCCCCCAGTCTCGACGATCGAGCGAGCCCTGCGCGCTGAACGTCAGGCGATCTTTCGCTCGGCTTACCAACTGCGCCGTTAGCGTTATGGCACGTGTCGTCCCGTGCATGGTCAGGTTGCCCTGCAGCGTGAAGTGGGCGGCGCCAGTCGCGACGATCTTCGTGCTCTCAAAGGACATCGCCGGGTAGGTTTTCGCATCGAAGAAGTGCGGCGAGCGCAAATCGTTGTCTCGGCTAACGTTGGCTGTGTCCAGACCACTGGGATCCAACTCGGCGTCGGCGGATAACGGGATGTTGGAGCCCTCCGCAATCTTGAGCGTTGCATGCTTGATCGGAATCGTCCCACGGACGTGCGTAAAGAAGAAGTGCGTCGCGCTGAAAGCCGCCGAAGAGCGCGCTGTGTCAACGTTCCATGTCTGCGGGCCGGCGCCGGCAGCCATACCGGGAAGCGCAGCTCCGCCGAAGAGCGCGAGGGCGAGCGAAAGCGTGCGAAACGGCATCCTGAAGAACCTTAGCGTAGAGCGAGAAGTTGAATGCTTTATGAACCGGAAGCGCTCGTCGCCTACAGGGAACGCGTGCACCCGGGCGTAACCCCAAAGGTCCATCGGCGGCGCCGTGGGCCGTCTTGTTCATTTGACGCTGGGAGGCCACTGCATGCGTTCGTTTGGCTCGCTGACGCAACATTTTGCCGGTATCGCCTTGGTGTCGGTCTTGGCCGCATGCTCGGGTGGCGGCAACGGCGCCGGTACCGGCAAGACGATCAAGATCGGCGTCGACATGCCGGTCTCGGGCGCCGACGCGTCGATCGGCGTCACGACGCAAAACGGGGCGGTGCTCGCGATCGAGCAAGCGGAAAAGAAGGGTTTGCCGGGCGGCTTCCACCTCCAGGCGGATACGCTCGACGATGCCGTGCAGGGCGTGCACAGCCCGCAGCAAGGTGCTTCGAATACGCGCACGTTCATTTCCGATGACGCCGTCTTAGGCATGATCGGGCCTTTCAATTCGAACGTCGCGAAGGCCGAGATTCCGCTGACCAATGAGGCTGGGCTCGTTCAGATCAGCCCCTCCAACACGAACGACGGGCTGACCAAAGGCCCCGATGCCGCGAGCTTGCGGCGTTCGAATCCGGCGGTGAACAGCTACTTTCGCGTCTGCACGATCGATTCACGGCAGGGGGCGGCCGGCGCTCAGTTTGCTCGCAAGCTGAACTTCTCCAAAGCCTACATTCTCGACGACGATGAGACCTACGGCCTCGGGTTGGCAAACGTTTTTGAAAGCGATTTTAAGAAATTTGGCGGCACGGTACTGGGCCACGACCACATCACGAAGAACCAGCAAGACTTCAAGGCGCTGCTTACCAAGGTTGCCGCGACGCATCCGGATGTCGTGTTCTTCGGCGGCACGACGAGCAATGGTGGCGGGCTTATCCGCAAGCAGATGTTCGACGCCGGCATGAACAACGTCGCGTTCATGGGCGGTGACGGGATCAGCGATCCTGAATTTTTGACCGTGGCCGGCACGACCGCGGACGGCAGCTACTACACGGTTGCCGCGCCCGACGCCGAGAAACTTCCATCGGCGCAGCAGTTCGTCAAGGAATATCAGGCGCGCTGGAACGGTCCGGTCGGCCCGTACAGCGCGAGCGCGTATGCCGGCGCTCAAGTCCTGATCGCCGCCATCGTCAAAGCGATAAAGCAAAGCGGCAACAAGATGCCCACGCGGGCAGAAGTCTTGCGCGGGGTTGCAGCGACGAATGGACTTGCGACGCCGATCGGCACGATCGGCTTCGATAAAGACGGCGACTCGACGAGTCCCGTTTTAAGTCTGTGGACGATCCGCAACGGCAAGGCCAACTTCGTGAGTCAACTGAACCTGAAGTTCTAGGGTTGCACGACCTCCTTCAGCAGCTCGTCAACGGGCTGTCGCTGGGCGCCATCTACGCGTTGATCGCGCTCGGCTACACGATGGTCTATGGCATCATCGAGTTGATCAACTTCGCCCACGGCGATGTCTACACGCTGGGGACTTTCTTTTCGCTTTCGATCCTGGGCCTATTGGGCGTCTCAAATCAGCTGCATGGCGGCGTGCTGGTCGTCGACGTGGCTATTACCGTGCTCGGAGCGATGATCTTGTGCGGGCTGGTCGGGGTGCTGATCGAGCGGCTCGCCTATCGCCGGCTGCGAAACGCGCCGCGCTTGGCCCCGCTGATCACAGCGATCGGCGTCTCCTTCATCCTGCAGAACGTTATGCAGCTTTGGCGCGGCCCATCGCCGGTTTCCTTTCCGCAAGTGATCCCGAATCCCGGCTGGGTCATCGGCGGCATCGAAATCCAAGCCAAGCAGCTCATGGTGATCCTCTTCGCGATCGTCATGATGGTCGCACTGCAGGTGTTCATCTACAACACGAAACTCGGGAAAGCCATGCGTGCCACGGCGCAGGATCGCGATGCCGCCCAGCTGATGGGAATCAATATCAATACGACGATCGCCCTAACGTTCTTGATCGGCAGCGCGCTGGCCGGGGCGGCGGGCTTTGTTTCCGGCGTGTATTACCAGTCGACTTGGTTTTTCAATGGTTTCAATGCCGGGCTTAAAGCATTTACGGCCGCGGTCTTGGGCGGCATCGGGAATCTGGCCGGCGCGATGCTCGGCGGCTTCTGTATCGGTATCGTCGAGGCACTCACGAACCTGAAGATCTTTCCCAACGGCAATCAATGGAGCAACGTCGTCGTCTTTTCCGTCCTCGTCTTGGTCTTGATCTTCCGCCCCTCCGGCCTGCTCGGCGAATCGTTGCCGGAAAAGGTCTAGCATGCGCAAACTCGCCGCGCTTCCGAAGAGCGTACAGATCGGCATTTGGCTGATCGTTGCGGGGCTGCTTGTGATCTTGCCCGTGCTCGACCACAACGGCTCGCATTTCAACCTATTGGCCGATGCCGGCGTCTACGTCTTGTTGGCTCTGGGCCTCAACATCGTCGTCGGGTTCGCGGGCTTGCTCGATCTCGGCTATGCAGCTTTCTTCGCGATTGGTTCGTACACTTACGCGATGCTCGCGAGTCCGCAGTTCAATTTGCACATTCCATTTTGGCCGATGCTTTTCATAGCTTCCGGCGTTGCAGCTACGGCCGGATTGCTGCTTGGGGCGCCGACGTTGCGCTTGCGCGGGGATTATCTCGCGATCGTCACGCTGGGCTTTGGCGAAATCGTGCCGCAAACGTTTTTGAACCTCAACAAATATACCGGTGGTCCAAACGGCATCAGCTCCCTCGACACGCCGAGCTTCTTCGGGCATTCGTTCGGCTTTTCAGCCATCCCCTATTACTATGTGATTCTGGCGCTGATCGGGGTTGGCTTATGGCTGGCCTACAATCTTAAAGACAGCCGGCTTGGACGAGCGTGGATGGCCATCCGCGAGGACGAACTGGCCGCCAAACACATGGGCATCAACGCGACGACGACAAAACTGGCGGCCTTTGCCTTCGGCGCATCCTACAGCGGCATGGCAGGCTGCGTCTTTGCCTCGAAGCTCAATCTGGTCTCGCCCGATTCGTTTCAGTTCAGCGTCAGCGTGCTGGTACTCGCGATGCTCGTACTGGGCGGCATGGGCAACATTCCGGGCGTCATCGTGGGGAGTCTCGTGCTCTACACGGTCAACTTCATCTTCTTACCGCAGGCGAATAACATCGCCGCCTCAGTGAACCTGCACGTGGACTTTACGAACTATCGGTTCTTTATCTATGGGATCATCTTGGTCTCGATCATGCTCTTCAAACCCGAAGGCCTGATCCCCAGCCGTCAGCGGCGCGCCGAACTGCGCGCCGGGCACGGCGATCCTGCCCTAGCGGCTCAAGAGCAAGCACAGTTTACGAAGGTTGGCGCAGGCTGATGGCGCTGCTGCATCTGCACGATGTGAGCAAGGCCTTCGGCGGCCTGAAGGCCGTGTCCGATCTCTCGTTTACCGTCGATGAAGGGGCGATTGTCGCGATGATCGGTCCGAACGGCGCAGGCAAGTCCACGGTCTTCAACGTGATTACCGGCATCTATACCCCCAGCCGTGGGAGCGTCGAGTTCGACGGGCGGCGCATCGATGGTCTGAAGACCCATCAAATTACTAGTTGCGGAATTGCGCGCACATTCCAAAACATCCGCCTCTTCGCGTTCATGTCGGCGATCGATAACGTGATGACGGGCGAACACTGCCGAATGCACGCTAAGATCTGGGACTCGCTCCTGCACACCCCCGGTCAGCATAAAGAAGAGGCGCAGGTTCGCGAGCGAGCGCGTCAGCTCTTGGACTTCGTTGGGCTGCGCGACGAGCAGGAAAACTACGCGCGCAACCTGCCGTACGGGTCCCAACGCAAATTGGAGATCGCGCGCGCGCTGGCCAGCGAACCAAAACTGCTCCTGCTCGACGAGCCCGCCGCCGGCATGAATCCGCGCGAAAAGGAAGAGCTGATCGATCTGATTCGGCGCACTCGAGACCGCGGCGTCACGATCTTTCTGATCGAGCACGATATGGGTCTCGTGATGAACATCAGCGAGCGTATCACGGTGCTCGACCACGGCGAAAAAATCTCTGAAGGGACGCCGGCTCAGGTGCGCGCGGACGAACGCGTGATCGAGGCCTACTTGGGCAAGCCGGCGTGAGCCCTTCGGCAAGCTCAGGACAGGCTCTGTTGAACGTGCGCGATCTGCACGTGCACTACGGTCGCATTCGGGCACTGTCGGCGGTTTCGCTGCATGTGGATGAGGGCGAGATCGTCACCTTGATCGGTGCGAACGGGGCCGGCAAAACAACGACGCTGCGCGCGATCAGCGGGCTTGTGCGGCCTTCCGGCGGGTCGATCGAGTTCGGCGGCCACAACCTCTTGCGCCTGACGCCCGATCGCGTCGTGCGGGCGGGTATTGGACATTCCCCGGAAGGACGCCGGGTGTTTGCGCGCATGAGCGTGCGCGAGAACCTGGAGCTGGGCGCATTTTCTAGGAGCGCTCGCGCGGAGATCGCGGATGACCTGGAATATGCGCTCACGATGTTTCCGCGTCTAAAAGAACGGTTGGAGCAAAAGGCGGGGACGCTTTCAGGCGGGGAGCAGCAGATGCTCGCGATGGCGCGCGCGCTCATGGCGCGTCCGCGCTTGCTGATGCTCGACGAGCCCTCACTGGGGCTCTCGCCGCTCTTGGTTCAAACGATCTTTACCGTGATCAAAGACATCAACGGGCGAGGCACGACGATCTTGCTTGTCGAGCAGAATGCACGCCAGGCACTGCAGATCGCGGCGCGTGGTTATGTCTTAGAAGTCGGCAAGATCACGCATGAAGATACCGGGTTGAACTTGATGGCATCGGCGGCGGTGCAGGCCGCATATTTAGGCGGCGCTGCCTAAAAAAGATCAGCCGGCGTGGGCGGCAGCCGGCGCGAGGAATTCGCCGTGCACGACCTTGCCGCCGACAATCGTACCGATCACGTTATAATCGGCGTCCCAAAACGAGAGATCCGCGCGCATGCCTTTGCCGATCAACCCGATGTCGCGCGAGAGACCCAGCATTTGCGCGGGCGCGTGAGTCGCCGCGCACACCGCTCGTTCGAAGGGCAGTTCGGTGTACTGCATGTAGTTGCGGACCGCCTGATCGATTCGCAGCGCGCTGCCCGCGACCGTGCCGTCCTCTGCTCGTACGAGCCCGGCGTCCAAATGCAGCCCGGGACCGACCGCTGGCATATGGTCGGTTGCGAGCACGACGCGATCGCCGACCGTGCGGCGCAAGAGATCGACCATCGTTGGAGCCACATGAAAGCCGTCGCAGATGACCTGAACGGTCGTGCGCCGGTCTTGGATGAACGCAGCGAGCAGTGAGGGGTCGCGGTGATCCAAGGGCGGCATCGCGTTGAACGCGTGGGTCAAGCTGCGAAACCCGAGTCCTATTGCGAGCATCCCTTCACGATAACGAGCCGATGTGTGGCCCGCCGAACAAACGACGCCACGCTCGAGGAAGAAGCGCGCGGCGTCCGTTGCGCCGCTGATTTCGGGGGCCATGGTGACCATGATGACCGTTCCTCTTGAGGCATCATGCAAAGCCCGCGCGGCTTCGATCGTGGCCGGGCGTACCCATTCTTGACGATGCACGCGACGGAACTTCGGATTGATGAACGGACCTTCGAAGTGGATGCCAAGGCAACGAGCTCCGATCGGCGCAGTTTCCTCCAAGATGTGGGCGGCTTCTGCGATATCGCTGGCGGCGTGCAACATCGACTCCCAAGGCGCCGTCATAATCGAGGCCACGAACGCGGTTGCGCCTTGGCGCGCGTACTCCAGCGCCGCGACCGGAACCGCGTTGCCTTGATCGCGGTTGAAGAGAAACTCGCCGGCGCCGTTCGTGTGGACGTCGATCAGGCCGGGCGCAACGCTCACGCCAGGCGGCAGCGAAAAATCGACGGGCCCGTCAGGCGAGAGCACCTCAGCAATGCGGCCGCGCTCGATGACGAGCCGCCCCGAGGCGGCCGATCCGTTGCCGAACGCGAGCCGAGCCGGTCCTAGACAATAACGGTCAGGCGTGGAACTCCCTCACTTTCGCTAAAACTCAGCTTCGGATGAGCGCCAGTGCTTCGTCGCGGTGCTGCTCCATCAGTGCTTTGGTATCGCCTTCGACGTTGAGGCGCAAGAGCGGCTCGGTGTTGGACGGCCGCACGTTCATCCACCACTGTGGATATTGGATCGTGACCCCATCGAGGTGATCGATCTGCGCGTCCTGATAGTGGGCTTCGATCTCTTTGAGTTTGGCTGGGATGTCTTTAACCGTGCTATTGATTTCGCCGGACCGAAAACGCGTGTTGATCGGCGCTATGACCGCACTGACTTTCTGATTGGTTTCGCTGAAGAGCTCCAGGCACTCCATGAGGGCAATCATCCCGGAATCTGCAAACCAGTTGTCCTTGAAATAGAAATGTCCTGAATGCTCGCCGCCGAAAAGGACGTCGTGGTCGCGCATCGTCTTTTTGATCAGCGAATGACCAACTTGCGAGCGCAGCGGTACGCCACCGGCTTTTACGATGACCTCGGGAACGCTGCGGCTGCAGATCAGGTTATAGAGGATCGTCGCGCCCGGATGCCGCTTGAGCATGTTAAGGGCGACGATTGCCGTCACCATGTCGCCGCCGACCAGCTGGGCCTGCTCGTCGACGATGAACATCCGATCGGCATCGCCGTCGAAGGCGACCCCCAGATCGCACTCGTATTTGAGCACCGCAGCCTGCAGATCGCGCATGTTCTCAGGTTCGATTGGGCTGGCCGGATGATTTGGGAAGCTGCCATCCAGCTCGAAATAGAGTGGAATGACTTCGCAAGGCAAGTGTTTGAAGACGTGCGGTACCGTTTCTCCCGCCATGCCGTTCCCGGCGTCGATGGCGATCTTGAACGGTTTGATCTTGTTCGGGTCGATAAAAGAGAGGCAATGCGCGGCAAAATCGTCCAAGATGTTGCGCTGGGTTACCTGCCCCGGCTCCGCGCTATCTGCTGCAAAGGCTCCGGCCAGAATCTGATCGCGAATGACGGAAAGGCCCGTGTCTAATGAAAGCGCAATCGCCTTTTCCCGCGTAAACTTCATGCCGTTGTATTGCGCGGGGTTGTGTGAAGCCGTAATCATGACCCCGCCATCGTAACCGTATTTTCCGACTGCGAAGTAGATTCCATCGGTTGAGGTCATGCCAACATCTACCACATCGGCGCCGCCGCGAGTTGCGCCCCGGGCGAAAGCCGTAAACAGCCGCTCGCCCGAGGGTCGCATGTCGCGCCCGACGGCGATCGTGTGCGCCCCCAGCAGCGCGACAAATGCGCGACCGATCTCGAAAGCTACGTCTTCGTTGAGCTCTGACGGATAAATCCCGCGAACGTCGTAGCTCTTAAAGATCGAGGGGTTCAATTGCGTCTGCATGGCACTGGAAAAGCGATTTCGGAGGCATAAATGACGAAACCTACGCCGCCTTGCCGCCGGCGCTAGTGAGGTAGGGTTGCCGCCTTTTCGCGGCGCGTTGCGAGCCGCCGGTGCGCTGACCGCAACTGCGATTCTCCTCTTCGGCCTCTTCATTGCCGTGAGCAGTACGCTCACGACTCGCGCAGCCATTCGTGCCTCGTTCGATCGACAGCGCGAAATCCAAAATGGGCAGTTGGCGCTCTCCGAGCTCCTCAAGCTGCAGCTTGACGAGGAGACGTCGGTGCGTGGTTTTACGATCACGCGTGAGAACGTTTTTTTGGACCCGTATTATGCGGCCAGCGTGCAGTTTTCCCCGCTAGACCGTCAGCTGACCGTCGTCCTGCGCAAGGAGAATCTCCCGCAGGGTGAAGCCGCATTGCATGAATTCGAACGGGCGCACAGCGAGTGGCACCGCGTCGTGGCAGGTCCCCTGATCGCGCATCCAAGCGATCCGCACGCGATTGATCTCGCCAAGCGCGGCAAAGCGCTGATCGATGCCGAGCGCAACGACGCCGCTGCGATGCAGCTGCTCTTGACCCAAGTTAACGACGAAGTTGGCCGGGAGACCCAAGACGTGATCAATCGCACGGGATACACACGGGCGGGCTGGCTGGTCGCATTCGGCCTGATCGCGATCTTGTTCAATGCCTATCAATCACGGTTGACGCGGGAATTGGAGCAGGAGCGCACGACCACGGAAACGCTGCAGCGTGCTTTTCAAAGCGAGTTCGAGCCGCTTCCAAATTATCAGATCGGCAGCGCGTACATCTCTGCGACGCGCCATGTTGCGGTCGGAGGCGACGTCTTCGATCTTTACAAGATGACCGACCAGCTCGCGCTCGTGCTGATCGCCGATGTCAGCGGCAAGGGCGTGGATGCGGCCGTGATCACGGCTTTCATCAAATTTGCGATTCGAGGCATTGTTCTTCGGCAGCGCGATCCGGCTGAGATCCTGGCGGAGTTTAATACGGCGTTTCAGCGTGCGGTTCTCAACCCCGATCTCTTCGTTTCGATGCTGGTTGGCGTACTGGATATGGAAAACCGTACGCTGACCTACGCGAGCGGTGGGCATGATTCAGCCTATTTACGCCGGGCCGGCGGGAGCGTAGAATCCCTACCTGTGACGGGCCCCATTCTGGGCGTTATGGAGGACGAGCCGTTCTCGACGCGAGTGGTCCAGCTAGGGGCCGGCGACGTGTTGTTGCTGGCGACGGATGGCTTGACGGAGTCGCGCGACCGCAAAGGCGAGCAGCTCAACGAGCGCGGCGTGCTTTCATGGCTGGCGCACTCCAACGGTGGTGCGCAGCAAATCGTCGATGGGCTGGTGGCGGGGGTGCGCAAGCGCACCGGCAATCGCCTGGCCGATGATTTGGCTTTGCTGGCGATTCGTATCGAGCAGCCCGGAGCGCAAGTTGCTTAAGCGCGTGGTCGCCCTGCTGCTCGGCGCGCTGCTTTTCCCAGCGGTCGCGAACGCCGATTGTTCGACGATGCCCGGTAGCCGCATCACGCTGTTTTCGAGCAACTACGATCCGGACGTGCTCGTGTGGGATTCCCGCCGACGCCTGCTAGACTATGTGACCGATTCGTACCAGCTCGCTAAGCTGCTCTTGCCGCATGCCCTCTTGGCGCGTGCGGGCACCCTGGCAATTGTGACCAAGTGTCGTCCAAACGAAGTTCATCCAAAGTACCGCTTTGCGCCCACAGACGCCCTCGGCATTCGGGTCACAACGGGTGAGTATCGCGGTCACTACGGTTGGGTGATCGTGGACGACGTTCACGTTTTGGTCGATCACGCGCTGCATCGCCAGCACCCTTGAGCCGGAGGGCAAATCGAATAGCGGCGGGTATAGGGCCCGATATGCCGGTCGCTTCGCGCGGGGAACTCACGGAGCTCGCAACGCACGCCAACTCCATACGTCAAAACATCATTCGCTCGTTGCTTGCGGCGGGTTCCGGCCACTCAGCCGGCCCGCTGGACATGGCCGATGTCTTTACGGCTCTCTATTTCCACGTTTTGCGTCACGATCCGCGCAATCCGCAGTGGGAGGACCGCGACCGCTTGCTGCTTTCTTGCGGGCATATTGCGCCGGTGCGGTATGCCGCGATGGCCGAAGCCGGTTATTTGCCCGTGGAAGAGCTGCTGACCCTGCGCAAATTTGGAACGCGTTTGCAAGGGCACCCCGAGCGCGTGCGTTTACCCGCGGTCGAAACGACGTCCGGCCCGCTCGGTGAAGGCTTGGCGCAAGGAACCGGCATGGCCGTGGCCGCGAAGATGGATCGCAAAGATTGGCGCGTGTATGTTGTGACGTCCGATGCCGAGCATCAATGCGGTTTACACTGGGAAGCGGTGATGACCGCCGGTAAATTCGGATTGGACAATCTGATGAACATCGTCGATCGAAACTTCATTCAGATCGATGGCAACACCGAGGCCGTCATGCCGCTCGAACCGCTAGCGGCAAAGTACCGCAGTTTTAACTGGGAGGTCTTCGAGTGCAACGGAAACGATATCGAAGAATTTATCGCGACTGTTGACCGAGCCAAACGGATCAAAGGCCGCCCGAGCGTGATCATAGCCCACACCGTTCCGGGCAAGGGCGTCTCGTATATGGAAGGCGACTATACCTGGCACGGCAAGCCTCCCAACAAAGAGCAGGCCGATCAAGCGCTGCAGGAATTGCAAGCCGACCGCGAGCGCATCCTTGCACATGGCTAGTACGCTCGACGCCGCTGCGACGATGCACCTGGCGGCTTACCTCGATAAGGAGGCGCTCAAACAGCTGCCGACGCGCAACGGTTTCGGAGAGGGCTTGATCGAGGCCGGTAAACGCGATCGCAACGTCATCGGCATCTGTGCCGATCTCTCGGAGTCAACCCGCATGGAGGGCTTCAAAAAGGCGCTCCCCGATCAGTACATCGAGATCGGTGTGGCCGAACAGTTGCTGGTTGCGATGGCGGCCGGCTTAGCGGCCGCCGGAAAGATTCCGTTCATCGCAAGCTATGCGATGTTCAACCCCGGACGCTCTTGGGAGCAAGTGCGCACGACGATGGCCCTAAACGAGACCAACGTGAAAATTGCAGGCGCGCATGCAGGCGTCTCGGTTGGCCCCGACGGCGCAACCCATCAAGCGATCGAAGACATCGCGATCATGCGCGTGATCCCGAATATGACCGTCGTCGTTCCCTGTGACGCAATCCAGACCAAAAAAGCGACGCTCGCAGTTGCACAGCGTTGGGGCCCGACCTATTTGCGATTTGGACGCGAGAAATCGCCGATCGTCACGACCGAAGAGACGCCTTTTGAGATCGGCAAGGCGCAGACGTTTCGCGATGGGGACGACGTCGCGATCATCGTGTGCGGAATCTTGGTGTACAATGCGCTGATTGCGGCCGCCCAGCTCGCCGAAGAAGACGGCGTACAATGCACGATCCTCAACAACCATACGGTCAAGCCGATGGACGATGCTGCGGTATTGGCAGCCGCTAAGCGCTGCTGCACGGTCGTCACCGTTGAAGAACATCAGCGAGCCGGCGGCATGGGCTCGCGCGTGGCGGAGCTGCTCGCGCAGGAGCATCCGGTGCCGATCGAGTTCGTAGGCGTCCACGATGTGTTCGGACAATCAGGCGAGCCGAACGAATTGATCGAGTACTATGGCATGGGCACGAAGTCGATCAAGGAAGCGGCTCGACGGGCGCACCAGCGCAAACGCTAGACGCTTAAGCCACATTTGCCGGTCTAACGTAAGGATGATCCGCGCGCTGTTGCCGATCGCGTTTGTGATCGCGGCTCTCCCCGGCGCAACTGGCGCTGAGGTCGCTAGACCCCCCGACGGCACCTATACGTACAAGCTGTTGCAGCTTGGCAGCGACTTCGGAACCAGCACGGTCACGATCGCATCCGCAACCGGGTCGATCACCGTCAAGGAAAAAATAACGGCTCCGCCGACCAGCGCCGTGGCTTCCACCGAATATGACCGTTTGACGTTGGCCGAAAAAACGTATTCGGCGGATTTTAACTTGCCGCAGGGTGCTCAACATACGACGGCATCCGTTAAACCGAACGCGGTGACGGTACAGGTTCCGGGGCAGACAGCCGAGATCAAAGCAGATTCATCCGCTCCGCTGATGATCATTGCAGACAATCTTGTCGGCACCAACGTCTTGATACCCGCGATCCTCCATGCCTCGAATGTGAAAGCGTACACGCTGGCAGTCTTGGCGGGCGGCAGGGCGATTCGGACTTCCGTCGTCGAGCATGTAAACCTGGCGCGGCCCGCTTCCGTTCCGGCCGGTGACGTGAGTCTGGTTGTTGATGCCGGAGGACTGCGCGAGATTTTTTGGTTCGACCCGGCATCGTACCGGCTTGACGATCTGACGGTTCCAACGCAAAATTTTGAGGTCCGTCTCGTTTCACAGAGTCCCACAATCGAAAGCATCGGAACGCCGGCGCCGGCAGTTACTCCTATGCCTACGTCCCCGCCCCATTTTGACAGTGCGGATGTAGATTTCGAATCAGCGGACGGCACACGGTTGGCCGGAACGCTAACCATTCCGCAAAGCGAAAATGGGCGGTTTCCGGCGATCGTGCTCGTTCATGGTAGTGGCGCGCAAGACCGCAATGAAACCGTCGGACCTAACCTGATCTTCCTGCAACTCAGCAATGCGCTCTCTAATGCTGGTTACGTTGTCTTGCGCTATGACAAGCGTGGCGTTGGCAAGAGCGGTGGGTCAGCTGCCACGGGGACGCGTGACATGCTGCTCGCGGATGCACGCGCGGCATATCGATTCCTAGCCGCACAGCCGCAGGTCGACCCAAAACGCACGTATGCACTCGGCCACAGCGAGGGAGGGGAACTGGTGCCGAGTCTTGCGTCGACAGAGCCGTCTGTTGCGGGTATCGTCTTGATGGCCCCGCCCGCGCTGCCGCTCCGCGACGTCATTATGCAGCAGGTTCTCGAGAGCGTTCCTTCGCAACAGAGACGCGCGACGGAGGTTGCCGAGCGTCGCGCACTTGCCGATATCCGCACCGGCAAATCCAAAGGACCGGAGTACGCGTGGGTGCGTACATCGCTTGACATCGATCCGATCATCGATATCAAACGGGTCCGCGCACCAGTCCTGATTTTGCAGGGCGCGAAAGACGTTCAGGTATTGGCGAAAGACGTCCCTCGTTTGGCGAAGGCCGCACGTGCTTCGAACGGTGATGTAACCGTACGCGTCTTTTCCGACGATAACCACCTCTTCATGCCGGTCACGCCCGGCGAGCCGCTGACACCTGCCGCGGCGGTGCATCAATACTTAACCGTTGCGGGATCGATAGATCCGCGTGTGCTCGAAACGTTGATCGCGTGGCTCGATCGCCATTCGCATTGAAGGCGCCCGTTTAGACGCTGCTGCGGGGAAATACCCGTACCGAGCCATTGGACGTGTGCACGGCTTCCATCGTGATGCCGTAGGCGCGTTCGAGCGCGCCCGATGGCACGACTTCAGCGGCTTCGCATGCCGCCAGCAGCGTGCCGCCCCCGAGGATCAAGATTCGGTCCGCAAACTCGAGCGCCTCATTGATGTCGTGCAGCACGCACACGACGGTTTTTCCAAGGTCCCTCTGTCGGCGCAGCAGGAGCAAGATGTCGTGGGCAACGCGCACGTCGAGATGACTGGTGGGCTCGTCCAGGAGCAAGATCGGCGCGTCTTGAGCCAGGCCGAGCGCCAGCCAAATGCGCTGTCGCTCGCCGCTGGAAAGCGTCGCGAACAACCGATCCGAGAAATCGAGCATGCTCACCGCGCCAAGGGCCGCGGCGATGACGTCCCCGTCATGGGTGGTCTCGCGCCAATCGAACCACCGGTGGTACGCGAAGCGACCGCTGGCGACGATGTCGCGAACGGTGAGCATTTCAAGCATCGTCTCATCGCTTGCGACGTAGGCGATCGCGCGCGAGCGCTGCGTCGGCGAATAAAGCTCGATGATCTGCGCTTGGATCGCGATCTCGCCGCTGAACTCGCGATGCAATCCGCAGAGCGCGCGCAGAAGCGTCGTCTTGCCGACGCCATTGGGGCCCACGATCGCGACGAGCTCGCCGGCCTTGATGGAAAAGTTCAGTTCGCTCAAGAGCGTCCGGCCGCCGACTCGCAAGGCCAGGCCTCGAATGCGGATCATGCCGGGCGCCACCGGTTTTCACGGAAATACAGGTACAGAAACGCGGGCACGCCGATGCATGCCAGCAGTACGCCAATCGGGATTTCGACCGGCGCGAAGAGCGAACGGCTGGCAGCGTCGGCAAGCGCCATGAACGCCGCGCCGATCAGCGCGCTAAAAGGGAGAACCAGCCGGGTGTCCGAGCCAACGATGCGTCGCGCGATGTGCGGAACGATCAAGCCGACAAAGCCGACGATGCCGCTGAGCGCAACCGCGCTGGCGGTCAGCAGGGATGCGGACGCGACGATCAGCCACTGTGCGCGGTCCACGTTGACGCCGAGGGCTGCCGCGCGCACGTCGCCCAGCCGCAGGACGTTGAGGGCGGGCACGACCAAGATCGCCAGCCCAACGCCGGCTACGAGGTAGGGGGCCACCCACTGGAGATCGTGCCAGCCGCGACCCGCCAACGACCCGGCCAGCCACGAGATGATCGTCTCCGCGTACCCGCCTTGCTGCAGCCGCGTCAACACGAGTGCGACGATCGCCGAAAAAAGCGCGGAGAGCGAAACGCCGGCGAGTATCAGGCGGTTTGCGTCGAGCCCGCTGCCGCGTCTCGAGAGTGTGGCGACGATGATCGCAGCGAGCAAGCCGGCTGCGAAGCCAAGCGCAGGTACAAATGCTGCGGCGACGCCCGCCGCCACGGCGATGGCAATGGCCGCCGCCGCGCCCGCACTTACGCCGGTCAAATACGGATCGACGAGCGGATTGCGAAGCATCCCTTGCAGCATCGCGCCGGAGACTCCTAACGCAGCGCCGACCACCGCAGCCAAGCAAGCGCGCGGGAGGCGCAAGAGCCAGACGATCGTTGCGGCATCGCTGGGAACGTTTGGATGTCCGAGTGCAAAGATCGTGTCGTGGAACGAAAGTGCGCTCGCGCCAACCATCACGCTAAGCACCAGCGATGCGAGCAGCACGGCGAGCGCGCCGGCAAATCGAATCGTCATCCGTGGGCGGCTCGGCGCGCTATCGCGTCGATAGTTCGATCGCAAACGAGCGCCCAGGCTGTGGATACCCGGGTACGTCCACGGTGTGCTTATCGCCCAGGTCGTACAACCTTAGCGAAAGCAGTGTGTCCGGGTTCAAACGCCAACGGACGAAACCGTCCAACCGGGTGTATCCCGGTGCGGGGGCGGGGCTAAACGAGTAGTATTGGGCGCCGCGGCTGCTCGCAATCAGGCCCCAGCTTTCCAGCGCGGCACGTTGCTCGCCCAAGAATCCGACTTCGCCGATGACGGAAAAGACCGGCCCGGCCGCGGAGATGCGCAGGTTCGTCGTCGTGTCAACGGCTCGGTAGAGGTCCGTGATATTGAGGCGTGCGTAGATGCGGTGGTTGGATGGCGTTCGCAACTCCGCGGTCGCGCCTTCGATTCTCGCGTGCCCAATGTTCTGCGGCGCGAAGTTCGCGCCGGGGACGATTTTGTTGGTCGTGTACGATGAGAACCACGTCATCGATGCGCCGCCCAAAACGGCGGCGTCGCTCAAGCGCAGATCGGCTACACGCACTCGTTCGGGTTGCAGGTTCGGATTGCCGAAGCCGCCGGGGAAGTAGAGATCCTCGACGCTTGGCGCACGAAACGCGGTCGCATAGTTGGCGCGCAGCGTCAACGGCGCCGAAAGCCGCCACAGGATGCCGGCTGAAGGTGCGATGATGCCGCCTTGGCCGCCGTCGCGCTCGCCGCGCACGCCGATGTAGGCGCGATTGCCGCGCCCCCACAGCCAGTTGTCTTCGGCGTAGAGGGCGGCTTGCGCGTAGGCGTTCGTTACGATGTCGGGCGGCGTCGAAAAGGCCGTCCCGCTCGCGCCATCGTCCAAACGCGCTATGCCGCGCGAGAGATCGATGCCGTACACGAGCTTGCTCTGGGAAGAACGAACGGTGTTGCGCAGACTCGCCTGTACGCGCACGTCGGTCGTCAGGGCCTGCGTTGGTGTGAAGCAATTCGGGTCGGCCGCGTCGTTGCAATAGAAGAGAAATTGCTCGGAGGCGGCGCCGATTTCCAGCGTGGTCTCCGACTGCTTTCCATGGTGGCTCAAGCTTGCGTGAAGGTTGCGGCTGACGCTGTTTTCTCGGCTCGGTGTCGTGAAGCCGAGCGGCACCGATCCCGGATCCCCGAGGTGGTGATCGACGATGCCGCCGCTGAATTCGGTTTGCCAGAGTCCATGGCGGCCACTAAAAACAAAGTGCGCCGCGCTGACCTGTGAATCCGCATTGTCGCGAATGCCACCGGCGAAGCCGTAGTTATTAGCGGCCACGCTGCGCTCGATTGCAAAGTTACGCGTTTGCAGTCGCAAGGAGCTATCGCCAAACGACGCAGCGCGCAAGCTTGCGTCGACGCCGCCTTCCAGTGGCTGCGTAATGATGTTGATGATGCCGCCGACCGAGCCGGCTCCGTAGAGCGACGAGCCGCCGCCCTCGACGACTTCGATGCGGTCGATTCCGATTGTCGGAAGCGAATCCAAATCGAGCGTGCCGGTCTGCTGTCCGGCAGCCGGGAGGCCATCGAACAATACCAACACTTGGGCCGACGTCGAGCCGCGCAAGCCGATACTGGCTAGCGAGCCCGTCCCCCCGTAACGGAAGACGTTAACGCCGGGTAAATCGGCAATCGCGTCGGCAACGGTTCGAAAGCCATGCTGCGTGATTTCGTTTCGAGTGACGGTGTACGTCGTGCGAACCGCGTTGTTCAGGGTTTCATCGAACCGATCGCTTGTAACGACATGGCCGATCTCGGGGACCGGCGAGGGAGAGGCCGTTGGGGCTGGAGTTGGAGTGGAAATCGCGTTTTGTGCCTGCGCAGCCGCGGTGCAGGCGATGATCGCAGACGCTGCCACGAAGAATGCGCGTACGGATGAACGTAAAGACATGCTGTCCTCCTTTTCGCGAGGCGGATTTCAAGCAACGTCTGCAGTGGTATCCTGACTTGCGGCTCATAGCCATCGGGCTCGAGGCCTTCCCATCCGTTGAAGGATTGTGGCCCGCGAGCGGCTCCCCGCATACAGTGGCGCGACCGTGCCGGCTTTTCACCGGCTTCCCACGCGCAAACGTGAACGACGATAACGTTACGGAACGCAGGCGCATCTTCCTCGTCTTTAGAAACGCTGTGCGCCGGTATGATTTCTCGTGTGCGCAGCGCTCTCGCGCTCGCCGTTGCAGTAGTCCTCGTGAGCGCATGCGTTGCGTCGGGTCGTAGTCCTCAGCCGCCCGCTCAGGCACGCCGCATCGTTTCGCTGGTCCCGTCGCTCACCGAGGATCTCTTTGCGATCGGCGCCGGCGCTGCGGTGATCGCCGTCACCCAGGCCGACGATTATCCGCCCCAGGTAAAGCGATTGCCCGCCGTTGCCTCGTTCAGCAGCGTGAACAACGAGGGGATCGTGCGCCTTCATCCGGACGCCGTCGTAGGAATACCGCCCCAAGAACGGCTGACCGCACCTCTGCGCGCCGGCGGCATCGCAACGGTTTTCTTCCGTGACGACTCCTTTGAAGATATCTTCTCCGCGATTTCCGGTCTTGGAGCGCTCACGGGGCGCTCCCATGCGGCGCAGCGTCTGATCGCAAGCCTGCACAGACAAACCTTGCAGCTGCAGCACGGAATCGGTGCGCGCGGGCACGAGCCAAGCGTCCTCGTCGTAATCAACGCGAGGCCGATCATCGTCGCCGGCAAACGCTCGTTCATCTCCAAAATGCTCGAGCTGGGCGGCGCCAAAAATGCGGCCGCTTCGGTGCCCCAACCTTACCCGACCCTTTCCGCGGAGGCCCTTCTCCGAGAGCAACCGGACGCGGTCGTGACGGACGATCAAACGCAGCTGACTGCCGTCTTGGATCAGGAGCCGTGGCGCTCGCTGCGCGCCGTTCGCGCGCGACGAATCTTCATTTTAGACAAGCGGCACACCGACGTTTTCGAGCGGCCCGGGCCGCGCTACAACGAGGGATTATCCTGGCTCATCGATCGGCTCCGGACGCTGCCCTAAACGCGGGCCGTCCCAAAGCGCTCGTGCTGGCAGTGGCTGTGCACGATTGTGCGCCCTCGCTCGAGGCGGAGTTAGCCGAGTTCGAGGCGCTGATTGAGGCGGCCGGGGCAGCCGTAGTCGAGCGCGTCGTACAAAAGCTGGCGCGCGTTGACCCGGCATTTCTCGTCGGAAGCGGCAAGGCGCAAGAAGTCGTAAGGCGCCTTGCCGCGGTGGACGCGCAGCTCCTTTTCGTCTTCAACACCCTGCGGCCGCGCCAGCGGCGCAATCTCGAGAAGCTGACCTCGGTGCCGATCGTCGATCGCACGATGTTGATCTTGGACGTCTTTGCGCGCCACGCGCGTTCGAAAGAAGGCAAGCTGCAAGTTGAGCTGGCGCAGCTACGCTATCGGCAGTCTAATCTGATCGGTATCGGAGCCGACCTCTCGCGCTTAGGGGGCGGCATCGGCACGCGCGGACCGGGCGAAACCAAACTCGAGACCGATCGCCGGCGGATCGGCCAGCGCATCAAGGTCCTCTCGCTGGCAGTCGAAGAAGTGCGGCGGTCGCGCGCCACACGGCGTCGTTCGCACGGAGCCGAACCACTGGTTGCGTTGGTCGGCTACACGAATGCGGGCAAGTCGTCTCTTCTCAATCGATTGGCGCGCACCGACGCATTGGTGGCCGATCAACCGTTCGCGACGCTGGACCCCACGATGCGCCGCACGTATCTTGGACCGCACCACTATGTGCGCCTGGTTGACACCGTCGGCTTCATTACCGATCTGCCCGCGGACTTGATCGCCGCGTTTCGCGCAACGCTGGAAGAATTGGATAGTGCGGCGTTGCTGGTCCACGTCGTAGACGCCTCGAACCCCGATTGGCCACGCCAAGAGGCCAGTGTGGATGCGATTTTGCGCGACCTGCAATTGGATACCAAACCGCGGTTCGCTGTGTTCAACAAGTGCGATAAGCTTGGGAGCGAGTTACCGCATGCCGGCGAGCGGCTATGCTTAAGCGCGAAGACCGGCGCGGGCATCGATGCACTGCGCGCCGAACTGCGGCATCGCCTTCCATGAAATCGATCGTCGCCGCGCTGCTCGTCACGCTCGCACTGACGAGCTGTCAGCGCTCGCCCAGCGACCCCTTTGTGGAGGCCGTTCGCTTGCTTCGGCCTTCGGTCGTGTTGCTGACGATGGAGGTGCCCGGTGGCGACCGGCGCTCATGGGACACCGAGTACGCCACGGGAACCGTCGTCGCCAGCGGGCGCTGGGGGAGCGACATCTTGACCGTGCAGCATGCCGTTGACCAGTCGCGGGCTCTGCGCATCACGATCGGCAACAAGCGCAAAGTGCCCGGACGGCTGGTAGCGCAAGACCCCAATCTCGATGTGGCCGTCGTGACGACCGGCGCAAAGTTGCCTGTCGCGCAGCTCGGAGATTCCAGTACGGTTCAGCCGGGCGAAGCGATCGGCTTGATGGGCTACCCGATTCCCGACGTCTTCGAAGAAGACGGGCTTGGCCTAGCGACCTCCATCAACTCGGGCCGCGTTTCCGCCATCCGCATTCATGCGATCGAGCTAAACCTGCCGATCGTTCCCGGTGAAAGCGGCGGTCCGGTGTTCGCCGGCACCAGCGGCGCGATCGTCGGAGTGGCGGAATCGCGCTTCGACGAAGAGCGTTCGATCGGCTTCGCGCTCCCGATCAACGAAGCGAAAGCGTTTCTGCACAAACATAGCCACTATTAAGGAACGATCTGGCGGTGCTTAAACGGAGCTGGCTTCGCGATCCGTGAGTTGGCTGCGCACATGTTGCGCCGAGACGATCGAACGGTCCCCGATCCATTGTAAGGGCGGAATCTGCCAGAAAGCAGCCATGGCCGAAAGCGCTCCCGCGTAGGCGATCCGTAACTCGCAAAACTCTTTCCAGGATTCCTCCGCATCACGCAAGCCGAACCCGAGCTCGGCTAAGCGCGCACGCGCTTGATCGAACTCGTAGCGTTCGATGCCGACGCCTTCGCGCGGCGCAATGGAAAAGTAGTGAACGAAGTCGTGCGTCAGATGACGACCGATCCAGTAAAAGACGCGTGCCTGCCCTGGCACTGCGCCGCTCGTCGTCGTCAGCAAAAGAGTCGCTGCGTCAAGCAGCGTTCCTAGCGTGCCGACCCAGGATTCGTAGTCGTGGCTGGAACGAAAGAACGCCAGCATCGGATAGGCGAGGTGACTTTCCATCACTTCCGCAGTCCAACGTTGCGCCTCCGCGAAGAGCGCGGGCAGGTCGTTCAAAATACCGTTGTGCGCGTGCACGCTGAGCAGCCCCAAACCGCTCGGCGGCGAGCCCGCGCGAGTACCCACGTTGACGACAAACACTTCGCGCCGTTGAAATGATCCGAAGATCGCAAACAAGAATGCGGTGGTCACGGCCAGCACGCTCAAACCGGATGCGCCGGCGGCCACCGACAACATCCGAGTCACCCCGGTGCCTCCGGTGATGTCGCCGAAACCAATTGTGAGCAGTGATGTGCCGGCAAAATAGAGTGCCTTCCAGAGGTTGATGGGCTGCGGCTGCAGCTCGGTTCGCAGAGCGAAGAACAGGAGCCCGTAACCGACGATCAAGGTGAGCACCCAGGCGGCCAGCAGGCAGACCATCGCAAAGGGCGCAAAGGTCGCTAGAAAATCCTCGCGCGCGTCGTCGTCCGCGATGCGCCATGCGAGGCGCGGCCACAGCGCCCAGAGCGTTCGAGTCAGGGTAGCGCTGATCCGTAACCGGCGATCGACCGCGCGCGGCACAATGACCGACTGGAACACATCGCGTAAGGCGACCCAAATGAGGAAAAGACCGAGCAACCCGACCGCGACGTTAAATATCGCCACGCCGGCCGCTATTGCACGGGCGTCAGTTTGATGTAGTCCAGCTGCGCCGTTTGGTCTTTCTTAATGCTCGTCGTCTGTGTGCTGGTCGTGTACCCGGCCGCACTGACTGTCACCGTTTGCGTGCCCGACGGAACGTGGATCAGCGTAAAGGCGCCTTGGCCGTCGGTCGTAGCCGTCACCGTGGAGCCGACCGCGACGAGTGCGCTGTTGATCGGCTGATTGGTCTTGGCGTCGATGACCCGCCCTGTCACCGAGCCATAGTCTTGCACACCGATCCCATTGGGATTCGAGCACCCGCCGCCGTTCGCGGCTCCCAAGAGAAGAGCGAATGCGAGGATCAGGAGTTTCATAGGCGATTCTTTCTCTAGCGGTTCGAGCTATCCGTTTGCAGGACCGGGTCGAGGTGCGACCTCCGTCTCAAGGTATCGTCTCGACTTTGTGAAAAAATCTACGTGCGATGAATCCCTACGTACCCGTCGCAATCTACTTGGGGGTCGCCGTGGCCGCCGCGCTGCTGTTCTCGCTCGTGCCGGGGTTGCTGGCCCACAACAAGCCCAACCCCGAAAAAGCCGAAGCGTACGAATGCGGCGTGGAGCCGACCTCGAGCGTTTCGGGACGTTTTCCGGTCCGCTTCTACTTGATCGCGATGCTTTTTGTGATCTTTGACGTTGAAGCCGCTTCCTTTTATCCGTGGGCGGTGCAGATGCACGCGCTGCGTCTGTTTGGCCTGGCCGAGATGGTCGTTTTTGTGATCGTGCTTGCCATCGGCTACGCGTACGTGTGGAAAAAGGGAGGATTCGTGTGGAGATAGGGCCGGGACAGTTCTTGTTGGCCAAGCTCGACGACGTCGCGCGCTGGGCGCAGTCGTCTTCGGTCTGGCCGTTGACGATGGGACTAGCGTGCTGTGCGATCGAGATGATGACTGCGACCGCTCCCGAGTACGACATCGCACGCCTCGGTTCCGAAGTTTTTCGCGCGTCGCCCCGCCAAGCCGATCTGATGATCGTTTCCGGTCGCGTGGCGCAGAAGATGGGCCCGATCGTCAAGCGGCTCTACGATCAAATGGCCGATCCAAAATGGGTGATCTCGATGGGCGCCTGCGCCAGCTCCGGCGGCATCTTCGATAATTACGCGATCATCCAGGGCATCGATACGATCATCCCGGTCGACGTGTATGTGCCGGGGTGCCCACCCACGCCCGATGGGTTGCTGCATGCCGTGAATCTGATCCAGCAGCAGATTCGCGCAGGCGGCCGCGGCGGAATCTTGGCCCGCGCCTAAAGAAAGATCAAGGTTGCCAAGCCCGCAGATGCCGCCGATGGCCGGCTCCGCCATCGACCCACCGTCGCTCAGACCGCCGATCGACGACGCGATCATCGAACGCATTGCGCCGGCGCAGCTGCGGGCGCGGCTGCAGGCGCTCAAAAACGAAGGCTACGCGATGCTGTTGGACATCGGCGCGGTTGATTATCCGCAGCGCACGCCGCGCTTTGACGTCGTGTACCATCTGCTGAAGCTGCCGCCCCAGGTTGCGACTCCGTCCGAAATCGGAACACCGCAGCGCTATCGGTTGCTCTGCGGCGTGCCGGTTGAAAACCCGATGCTGCCGACGGTGACGGATCTCTGGCTGAGCGCCGATTGGGCGGAGCGCGAAGTCTACGACCTGTTCGGCATCGCTTTTGAGGGCCACCCCGATCTGCGGCGAATTCAGATGCCCACGCACTGGGAAGGGCACCCCCTGCGCAAGGATTACCCACTGCGCGGTCCGGCGCGTGAACGCTCTCCGCGTCCGGCCTTTGCGAACAAGAGTAACCTCGTTGCCGGAACGCCGCCAACCGGGCGCACTGCGCAAGCGCTGCAAGAGCAAGTTGCCAGAGCGCGGCGAGCTCAGCGCGAGGGCGCCGAGGATCACGAGGCCCAATGAGCGTTTTAGGCACCGTTAGCGCGCGGCCGCTCGAGCCCGTGGGTTCGCAGATCCTCTCGCAGGACGGAAACGCGATGGTGCTGTCGATGGGGCCGCAGCACCCGTCCACGCACGGCGTCTTGCAAATCATGCTCGAGATTGAGGGCGAAAGCGTCACGAAGGCCGAGCCTGAGATCGGTTATTTGCACACCGGCATCGAGAAGAGTGCGGAGAATCTTTTTTGGACGCAGGCGCAGACGGTCATCGAGCGCATGGATTATCTGGCGCCCGAGTCCAACTCGTTGTGCTACGTGCTGGCGGTTGAAAAACTGCTCGGCATTACCGATCGCATCCCCGAACGTGCCAAGCAGATCCGGGTGCTGATCGCCGAGCTTACGCGCGTTGCCTCGCATTGCGTGTGGCTCGGAACGCACGGCATCGACCTGGGGGCGCTGTCGATCTTCTTTTACTGCTTCGATTTGCGCGAAAACATTCTCGATCTGCAGGAGAGCACCGGCGGCGCGCGCATGCATCCGAACTACGTGCGCATCGGCGGCGTACAAGCCGACCTTCCGGACGGACATCTCGAACGCCTCGACGCTCTGATCGAAAAATTCCCAGCCCGCATGCGCGAATTGCGCGCGCTTTTGCAGAAGAATCCGATTTGGCAAGATCGCACGATCGACGTGGGCGTCGTGACGCCCGAGCAAGCCGTCGGGTGGGGGTTGACGGGTCCATCGTTGCGCGCGAGCGGCATCGCCTACGATGTGCGCAAAGCGTTCCCGTACAGCGGCTACGAGAACTACGAATTCGACGTGCCCAAGCGGACGGAAGGCGATGCCTATGCGCGCTTTGTCGTGCGTTTGGACGAGATGGAAGAAGCGATGCGCATCGTGCGGCAGGTGCGCAAGGCATTGCGTCCAGGCCCCACGATGATCGACGATGCCAAGATTGCTCCGCCTCCCAAAGAAACGATCGCGCTTTCGATGGAGGCGCTGATCCACCACTTCAAGATCGTCAGCGAAGGCTTTCGCGTTCCGCCGGGAGACGTGTACCAAGCAATCGAGTCGCCGCGCGGGGAGCTGGCCTATTACGTCGTGTCTGACGGAAACAACAAACCCTACCGCGTGCGCACGCGACCTCCGTCGATGTACAACCTGCAGTCGCTCAAAGGCATCGCACCGGGCAACTTTATCGCGGACTTAGTCGTGATGATCGGTTCCTTGGATCCGGTTTTCGGAGAAGTCGACCGATGAGAGTTGAGTGAATGACAGAAGATTTTGAGCGGTTGCGCGAACGCTTGCGTCCCGAGTGTGACAGTTTGATCGCGCAATACCCCGACCGGCGGTCGGCGCTCTTGCCGATCATGCACCTTTTTGTGGCTGAAGAAGGGTACGCATCTAAGGAAGCGATGCGGTGTTGTGCGCAGATGCTGGAGCTGACGCCGGCAACCGTAGAATCCGTTGTGTCGTTCTATACGCTGTTTTTCCAGAAGCCCGTCGGCAAGTACATGCTCCAGGTTTGCCGCAACCTCTCGTGCACGCTGAACGGCGCAGAAGACATCATGGCCTACTTTCGCGAGCAACTTGGCGTCGGGCACTTCCAAACGACCGCTGACGGCACGTTCTCGTACGAAGAAGTCGAGTGTCTGGCCGCGTGCGACCGAGCACCCTGCATGCAGGTCAACCTGGAATTTGTGTACGATCTGACGCCGCAAAAGATCGGCGAAATGCTGGCGGCGATGCGCAGTGGTACTTATGAGGTGGCGGCGCTGCCCCAGCGCAAGAGGCCGGAACGCAGCTGGGCGGTCGAGCAGGGTTCCCAAATCGCTCGCGGCGAGAGGTCGGCCGGCGGCGTCGGCGTCGAGGACGCGGACGATGCGGGCGGCATTGGCGATTCGAGCGGGATCATCATGCTCGATCGGATCTTGAGTGATCCGGCGCGGTTTGCCGGCCGGACTCGCGAACGCACGGTGCAGGAGCCGGCGGCAATCTTGGAATCGATGCAAGAGTAATGCTGCAGCCGGCGCGCGTCCTCATGCAGGGCATCGGCGAAGCGGACCTGCGTGACATCAACGTTTATCGTGAACGCGGCGGCTATCGGCAACTCGAACGCGCTTTTAAGGAATTCACGCCGGCGCAAATTCTCGACATTGCGAAGGCTTCGGGTCTGCGCGGCCGCGGCGGCGCCGGGTTTCCAACCGGGAACAAGTGGGCATTCTTGCCGGGTACTGACCAGCCGCGGTACATGGTGTGCAATTGCGATGAGGCTGAACCGGGAACGTTCAAGGATCGCATGCTACTGGAAGAGGTGCCCCACCTCGTGCTGGAGGGCACGCTGATCGGCGCCTATGGTATCGGTTGTCATCAGGCCTTCATCTATATACGCGGCGAGTTCAAGCGCGGCTACCGGATCATGCGCGAGGCCGCGGAAGAAGCTCGGGCAGCAGGGTTGATCGGGCGCAATCTCTTTGGAACCGGCTACGATCTCGAATTCACGATTCATCGGGGTGCGGGCGCCTATATCTGCGGCGAAGAAACGGCGTTGCTCAACTCGTTAGAGGGTAAGCGCGGCGAACCGCGACTCAAGCCGCCGTTCCCGGCGACTCAGGGACTCTACAATATGCCGACGGTGGTCAACAACGTCGAAACGCTGGCCTACCTTGTGCCGATCATGGAGCGCGGCGCGCAGTGGTTTGCGAGCGCCGGCACGGAGCGCTCGAAGGGATTCAAGATCGTGTCGGTCAGCGGACACGTCCGCCGCCCGGGAAATTACGAAGTGCCGATGGGGACGCCGGTTCGCGCGATCATCGATTTGGCGGGCGGTCCGCGCGAGGGGCGCACGATCGTCGCAGTCCAGCCGGGCGGCGGTTCCTCGGCCTGCATCTTCGAAGAACATCTCGATTGGGGCTACGATTACGAGTCGATGCAAAAGGCCGGCTCCATGCAAGGTTCCGGCGCGATGGTCGTTTTTGACGACACGACCGATTTCGTCAAAGCCGCCTATGCGCTCGTCCGTTTCTTCTCCCACGAATCGTGCGGCCAGTGCACGCCCTGTCGCGAGGGCGGACACTGGTTAGAGCAAACCCTGGAACGGCTCGTGCATTATCGTGGCGTACCGTCGGATATCGAGATTCTCAAGAAAGCAGCCAGCCAACTGACGGGCCTCAACCTTTGCGCGCTCGGCGATTCGATCGAGCCCTTCTTGGCCTCGGTCATCAACCGTTTTCCGGAGCAGTTCGAGGCGCGCGTGCTGATGAAGGTGGCGGACTGAGCGTGGCTGACCAAGCCCAGAGCGTTACCGTGACGATCGACGGTTTGAACGTCAGCGTGCCGAAAGGCACGCTGCTCGTCGAGGCTGCGAAACAAGTCAACAACGAGATCCCCGTGTACTGTTATCACACAAAACTGGGGCCGGCGGGACTGTGCCGCATCTGTTTGGTTGAAATCGAGGGCATGCCCAAGCTGCAAATCGGCTGCAATACGCGCGTTTCCGACGGCATGGTCGTGCACACCACATCCGAACGCGTAAACGAGGGACGGCGCGCGGTCCTGGAGTTTTTCTTGCTCAACCACCCGCTCGATTGCCCGATCTGCGACAAAGGCGGCGAGTGCGATCTGCAAGACTTTTCGATGGCCTACGGTCAAGGGCAATCGCGGCTCGCCGATCGCAAAGCATCCAAACCGAAGGCGGTCGATCTCGGGCCGACGATCGTGCTCGATGAAGAGCGCTGCATCGTCTGTCAGCGCTGCGTCCGGTTTGACGATATCATAACGGGCGAGCGATCGCTGGTGGTCAAAGACCGTGGCCATCGCGACATCATTGCGACGGCGGCTGACGAGCCTTACCATTCCAATTTTAGCGGGAACGTGACCGAGTTGTGCCCGGTCGGTGCGCTTACATCGAAAACCTACCGGTTCAAATCACGGCCGTGGGACCTGCAGCGCACGCAAACGACTTGCACGCAATGCAGCGTCGGGTGTCAGTTGCTCGTCGATGTGCGCGAGGGTACCGTTTTGCGCACGATGTCCGTTCCGACCGACGATCGTATCTCCGACGGCTGGCTGTGCGATCGTGGCCGGTACAACATCGGATTCTACGACGACGCACGCCGTTTGAGCGCGCCGCTCTACCGGGACAGCGGCCATTGGATGCAGATCCAGTGGCAAGATGCCGTCGAGCTGTGGGCTCAGGCGATCAAGGATGCGATCGCCGCGGGCGGCCCGCAGACGGTGGGCGTTCTGGGCGGCGGACGCCTATTAAATGAAGAAGCGTTTGCATTGCAGCACGTCTTTCGCCAGCTGGGCGTGCAAAATCTCGACTGGCGCAGCGGTCCGCAGCGACAAGCAACGCCCGGACGCAGCGGCGGCTTGCCCACGGAACTCGAAGCCGCGGAAGCGATCGTCATCGTTGGGCAGGGGCCATCGGAAACGGCTCCCATCCTCGATCTGCGCGTTCGCAAAGCAGTCTTGCAGCGCGGAGCAGTCTGCATCGCGGTCGGATCGCGGGATGCCGAGCCGCCGTACCCCTGCAAGCATGTGGCGACGATCAAGGACGCGGTGGCGGCCGTTCCAAAAGGCGCAAAACGAATTGCGCTCGTCTGGGACGGCGTTGACCCGCAGGCCGGCAGGGAGCTAGGCAATGCGTTTGCGGCGGAGCCGACGCTGCGCTACATCGCGGGCGAACAAGGCAATGCGCGAGGCGCCGAAGCGATGGGAATGCATCCGGCAAGCGGTCCGGGATTTGCGTTCGGATCGGCGGCCGGGCGCGACTTTGCCGGCATGGTCGAGGATGCGCGAGCCGGCAAGCTGCACGTGCTCTGCATCTTCGGCGCCAATCCGGCACTGCACTTCCCTAACGGGAACGCCGTCGCCGAAGCGCTTGAGCGGATACCCTTTGTCGTGGTCAGCGACCTCTTCATGACGCAAAGCGCAGAGTACGCGAAGTTGGTCTTGCCCGCGCACGGCCTCTTTGAAAAATTCGGAACGACGCTGAACCTCGGCGGCGATGTCCTGCCGGTCAATGCGGCGTTGAACGCGCCGCAGGGCACGTTGAGTGACCTGGAGATGATCGCCGGCCTCGCACAAGCGCTGGGCGCTCAGCTGCCCGGTGCCTCGGAGTTGGCAGAGTACGTGATCCAAAGTGCCGCCGCGACGCACGATCTCGAACTTGGAGATGAGCGGTTGTGTGGGGCAACGCCGAAGGCGGCGCTCCCGGCTCAGGCTGAGGGAGACGGCACGTTGCGCGTTGCGGTTCAGTCCCGCATCTTCGCCGGCGGTGGCACGGTTGCGCACGATCCGTGGATCGAACAATTACAGCCGCTGCCGCAGGCCGCGGTCTCGCCTTCGGTGGCGCAGCGCCTCGGCTTGACGACCGGCGACTGCGTTGACTTGGAAGGCGCCGGGTCGACGATGCACGACCTCTTGATCGAAGTCCGCGCTGCACTGCCCGACGATGTAGTCGCGGTGATCGGCGGCTTGCCCGACGATCCGGCGAACGTCTTCGGCGGGGGCGCCCTCGTAAGAATCGGCAACATTCGCTCGGCGGGTGAGTTGGCGGGAGTGCCGGCGGCGTCATGAGCGGCTTGGCTGCGACGTTGAACGCGACTCCGCTGTGGCTGCTGACGTTGATTAAATCGGCGCTCTTGCTCTTCGTCGTCATCACGACGTTCGCGTACGCGATGCTCTTCGAACGCAAGATCATGGGTTGGATGCAGTTGCGCCCCGGCCCAAATCGCGTGGGACCGTGGGGGCTCTTGCAACCGGCAGCCGACGCGGTCAAGATGCTCTTCAAGGAAGATCTGACGCCGAGCACGGCGGATCCGCTGATCTACAAGTTGGCGCCTTTCATATCGCTTGTCTCTGCATTTGGGGCCTACGCGATCATCCCGTTTACCGAGCCCGTTCCGGGCGACCTGTGGTCGATCGGAAACGTCAACGCAGGCATTCTGTTCATCTTCGCGCTGACGGCGCTCGGCGTATACGGCGTTTCGCTGGGCGGCTGGGCATCGGGTTCGAAATACCCGCTGCTGGGTTCCATTCGGGCGACGGCGCAGATGATCAGTTACGAACTAGCGATGACGATGTCGGTCATTGGCGTAGTAATCGTTGCGGGAACGACATCCTTAGCCGGCATCGTGCATGCGCAACACAAGGTTTGGTTTGTGATTCCGCAGCTGATCGGCTTCACGATCTACTTCATTACGGCCGTCGCCGAAACGAACCGCGCTCCGTTCGATTTGGTAGAAGCCGACGCGGAGCTCGTGGCCGGATTCCACACCGAGTACTCCGGGTTGCGCTTCGGGTTGTTCTTCATCGCCGAATACGTCAACATGCTGACGGTCTCGTGCATCGCCACGCTCCTCTTTTTCGGCGGCTGGGACGCACCGTTTGGCCTCACGCTGGTCCCCGGCCTCGTGTGGTTCATCCTCAAGGTGCTTCTGTTCATCTTTCTTTACATCTGGCTGCGAGCGACGCTGCCGCGCTTTCGCTACGACCGCTTGATGGCGTTCGGCTGGAAGGTGCTCTTGCCGATCGCCACGCTGAATCTGGTTGCGACGGCGCTCGTCGTGGCAGTGAAGGGATAACGATGGCGCGGATGCACAAGAATCTCTACAATGTCGGAGCGATCTTGCGTGGCCTCGCGACGACGTTCAGTTTCATGTTCAAGCGCAAGCCCACGATCGGTTATCCGAGCATCAAGAAGCAGCACGCCCCGCGCTTTCACGGATTGCACGAGCTGCGCCGCTACGCGGACGGCAAAGAGCGCTGCATCGGATGTGAGCTGTGCGCGATTGCGTGCCCGGCGAATGCGATTACCGTCATCGGCGCGGAAAACACGCCGCAGGACCGGCGTTCGCCGGGCGAACGGTATGCCGCGCGCTATGAGATCGACGAGCTGCGCTGCATCTTTTGCGGGATGTGCGAGGAAGCATGCCCGACCGACGCGATCGTGCTGACGCCGCGTTTCGAGATGTCGGACTACCGTCGAGGGTCGTTCATCTACGCGAAAGATCGTTTGCTCGTTCCGCCCGAGGCAGGCGTCGGCGTGGCCCCTGACGAGCGTCCGAACGGGATTCCGTCGGACCTCGGCCAAGTGGCCGACGTCAAATCAACAGTCGACGTTACAAAAGGCTACGCTGCGACTCACCGAGGCGAGATCCTAAAAACAGAGCGCCGGGGACTGGCGGGTTGACGCTCTTCTGGATCCTGGGCGCGCTCCTGATCGCGAGTGCCGTTTTCGTGATCATGCAGCGCAAGCCGGTGTATAGCGTGGTGGGCTTGCTCGCGCACTTTAGCGTGTTGGCCGTTTTCTATTTGACGCTGAACGCGGAATTTTTGGCCGTCATCCAGATCGTGATCTACTCGGGTGCGATCCTGATCCTCTTCGTTTTCGTCATTGCGCTGCTCTCGAGTAGCGTCAGCGCGTTCGCGGTCGGACCGAATCGTATGCCCCGAGCCGCCCTGCCGGCCGGTGCGCTGGCTTTCGTAGCCCTCGCGCTGCTCGTCTACGGCATCTCGCGCGCGCCGCTCGTGACTGCCGGCGCGCACGCCGTGCCGACCTCGGCGCTCGGAGCCGTCGGTTCTGCGAACGTCTTCGGAAGCGTCGCGGATTTTGGCCGGGCGCTCTTTACGACCCATCTACTGCCGTTTGAAATGACTGCGTTCATCCTGATGGTATCTGTCATCGGCGTCGTAGCGTTGGCCGGTGAGGCCGCGCCGTACGTGCCCTCGTTGCGACACGCGCGCGCCGTCGAGCGTGAAATGCGCGAAGCGATCTTACGAGGCGGCGAGCAATGAACGAAGCCGCTCTTCCGGTCGCAATCTCGAATTACGTCGGTCTGTCTGCCGTCGTGCTCTTCATCGGCGTTGCGGGCGTGATGCTGCGACGCAATCCGCTGATCATGCTGATGTCGATCGAGCTGATGTGGAATGCGGCGAACCTGCTGTTTTTGGCGTTTGCTAAGGCGTGGCTCAACAACGCCGGCCATGTCTTCGCCTTCATCGTGATCACGGTGGCCGCGGCTGAAGCGGCGATTGGCCTGGCGATCGTGGTCGTCGTTTTCAGATCCGCGCAAAACGTGGACGTTGATGAAGTGGCGAGTTTGAAGGGTTGAAGGGATGGAACCTCTGTCAGGACATGTCCTCCCCGGACCACACTTGCCTTTCACATCGTGTGAAAGGCTGCGTTGCCTCTTGCCCGCTTCCGCCGTCCATGGCTCTCGCGGGCAATTCACACGATCCGGGAAGAACACGTCCTGCCAAAGGTTCCATCCCTTCAAAGAGCGAGTGGGCGTGTCGATAACGGTCAGCATCTCATGACGCATCATGTGATGGGCGTGGCCGGATCGTACCCGCTGCTGTACGTGATCTGGTTGTTGCCGCTGGCGGGAGCAGTTGCGTGCTGGGCATTCGGTCCGCAATTGCGCAACCTAGCAGGAGCCCTGGGGAGCGCGACGATCGGCGCGGCGTTCGTAGCGACCCTCTTGTCCTGGAGTGCCGCGATGCAAAGCAACGGCTCAGCGCTCGGCGCGCATCAAGCCGTCGGCTCGTGGTTGCCGGGATTCGACTTTGGCTTGCTGCTGGATCCGCTTTCGCTGATCTGGGCGCTCATCATTACCGGCGTGGGCTTTCTGATCCACGTGTACTCGATCGGGTACATGAGCGGCGACCGCGCCTTCGCGCGTTTTTTCGCCTACATGAACTTCTTCGTGTTCGCGATGCTGACGCTCGTGCTTGCCGACAACTTTGTCGTCTTGCTTGTCGGCTGGGGACTCGTCGGACTGGCGTCGTATTTTTTGATCGGTTTTTGGTTCGAGAAACCGACGGCCGTGGCGGCGGCGCGCAAAGCCTTCGTCATCAACGTCGTGGGCGACGTGGCGATGCTCTTTGCGATCTTCATTCTGTTTGCGCACGTCGGTTCGGTAGCTTATGGCGACGTCTTTGCCAACGTCGGCGCGCTTGGAACGAGCTTGCTGTTGGTATGCATTTGTCTGCTGATCGGCGCGGCCGCAAAATCGGCCCAGGTGCCGTTGCACACCTGGCTGCCGGATGCGATGGAAGGTCCTACACCGGTGTCCGCCCTGATTCACGCGGCAACGATGGTGACGGCCGGCGTCTATCTGATCGCGCGTTGCTGGCCATTATGGAATGCTTCGCCGGATGCGCAACTGCTCGCGGGAACGATCGGCGCCCTGACCGCGCTGATTGGCGCCGTGCTCGGCACCTCACAGTGGGACATCAAACGCATTCTGGCTTATTCCACGATGTCGCAGATCGGGTACATGATCATGGGCGTCGGCGTGGGGGCCTACGAAGGGGGCGTCGCGCATTTCTTTACGCACGCATTTTTTAAGGCGCAGCTGTTCCTGGCGGCCGGGTTGGTCATCCACGCGCTCGGGAGCGAACAGGATGTGCGTCTGATGGGTGGGCTGCGCAAGCGGATGCCCTTCGAGTTCTGGGCGATGACGATCGGCGTGCTCGCGATCTGCGGTATTCCCGGGCTGTCAGGTTTTTTCAGCAAGGATGCCGTCATCCAAGGCGCGCTCGAACACGGACATCCCTGGCTCTATGCCATTGGCGTGGTCACCGCCGGCATCACCGCATACTACATGTTCCGCATGCTGTTCATCACGTTTTTCGGCGAATACCGCGGCGACCTCAACCCCGCCGAAGCTGCCCATGAGCCGGATGTCGGGCACGCTCCGGGCTGGGTGATGAGTTTGTCGGTTGCGCTGCTGATCGTGCCGTCGATTTTCGCGGGCTGGCTGCTCTTTGGCGGCGATCGTTCTCCCTGGCACCGTTTTTTTTCCGGTCAGTTTGCGTCTGTCGCCGCGCCCGTGCCGATCGGCGAATACATGACCTCCGCAATCGTGCTCGGATTCGTTCTGCTGGGCATAGCCGTTGCCTATTGGCGGTATGCGAGCGCCGCGGCGCTGGCTGCCGCGCCCGCGCGCCTGCAGCAAGAATCGCTGCGCATGCCGGCGGCGCTCACCCAGGCCTTCTATTTTGACACGGCGTTGGACGTGCTGTTCGTGAAGCCCGCGATCGGACTCGGAGTTGTTTTTGGCCGCGCGTTTGATCCGCACGTGATCGACGGCGCCGTGCGAGAGGTCGTGATCTCGTCTCGGTGGCTGGGCCATCTCTTCCGGAGCTTCCAAACCGGGCTCGTCCGCGCATATGCGGTGATCGTGATTTTCGGGGCAGCGTGTTTCCTCGCATACTACGCGCTCGCCGGAGGACTGCGCTAGCGTGGTCCTCTGGCTCGTGCTCCTGCCGGTCGTCGCAGGCTTCGCGCTGTTTTGCCTGCCGAAAGGCGATCGCACTGTCGCCAAAGCGACGGGTTGTATTATCGCGGCGGCAACGTTTGGGCTCGCTCTTGCGAGTAACGGTCAAGCCGTGACTGGCCATTGGTTGTCGCGCCCTTTCACGGCTGCATTTCATTTTTCGAACGATGGCATCGGGTTTTGGATCGTGCTGCTCCTGGCGCTGTGCACATTCTGCGCGATCTTGGCGACGAACGTGCCGCGGATGCGCAGCTTCATCGCATGGATGCTGCTGCTCGAAGGAGCGATGATGGGCGTCTTCCTGGCGCGCGATCTGCTCCTCTTTGCCTTGTTTTGGGATGCGATGCTGCTGCCGGTCTTTTGGGTGCTGGTCGGCTGGGGAGAGCATCCCGCCGCGGCGTGGCGCTACTTAATTTACAATTTCGCCGGCGGCTTGACGCTGCTCTTGGCGACCGCGGCATTCGGCGTGGCGTTCGGCTCGACCGACGTGATCGGAAGAGCCGGTCTCCCGCATCTCGGTAATCTTTGGCAGCCATGGATCTTCGGCGGCTTCGCCTTCGCATTTTTGGTGAAAACGCCCGTTTGGCCGTTTCATACGTGGATGCCGCCGACCTACGCTGCCACGCCTCCACCGATGGTATCCGTGGTCAGCGGCGTACAGTCGAAAGCGGGCCTGTACGGTTTCATCGCGATTGGGCTGACGCTGCTGCCGGAATCGATGCATGCAGCGGCGACCGCCATGGTTTGGCTCGGCTTGGTCTCGCTGCTCTACGGTGCATGCGTCGCGCTTGTGCAGACGGACGGAAAGCGCATCGTCGCTTATTCGTCGCTCTCACACTTGGGGCTGATCTTGCTTGCGATCTTCAGTTTCAATCCGCTCGCGCTGCGCGGCGCGCTGATCTACATCGTCGCCCATGGACTCTTCAGCGCGGCGCTCTTCCTGATTCTCGGATATATCGAAGAGCGCGAAGAAACGCGCTCGCTCTTGCGTTTGGGAGGCCTCGCCCTGAACAATCCGCGCGTCGCAGGCGCGTTCACGATCGCAGCCTTGGCGGCGCTCGGCTTGCCTGGCCTGGCGGGATTTGCCGGCGAGCTGGTCATTTTGACCGGTCTCTTTCAATCCGGCTACTTTTGGGTGGCGCTGATCGCGCTCGTTCCGATCGTCATCGCCTCCGCCTATATGCTGCGCCTCTTTCAAAACATGATGAACGGACCGGCGATTGCAGACCTTCCGGTGCGTAGCGATCTGACCTGGATCGAGGGCCTGGCGGTCGCGCCGTTGCTGTTGGCAACCTTGCTCGTCGGCATTGACCCGCATGCGTTGACGACCTTCGATGAGTCGCCCTATGCCTCGAGCGCCGCACCAGGAGCGCAGCCTTGATTGCAAACCCGTTCACTGCTTTGGACTGGAACGCGGTGTGGCCGCTTTTCATCGTCGCAGCAACGGCGCTCGTCGTGTTGTTTGCGGATTTGGTCGCAAGCGGTGGCGCCAAGCGGACTGTCTCGATTGCGATCAGTTTGATCGGCTTGTTCGCCGCAGGCTATCTGTGCGCGCGAACCTACGGTCAGAGCTACAGCGCATTCGGCGGGGGCTTCATGGTCGGCGGTTTTGCCGTCGTTTTCCAAGAGATCGTCCTGCTGGCAGCGATTTTTTCGGTCGCGCTCTACGCGGCGATCGGCGAGCGCACCTATCTCGCGGGGTCGCTCGCGCTGCTGCTCTGGAGCACGAGCGGCGCGATGCTGATGGCCGGCGCGGGAAACCTGATGACGATCTTTTTGGGGTTGGAGTTGCTCTCGCTGGCGCTTTACTGCTTATGCGGGATGTCGCGGCGGCCGGCCGCCCGTGAAGCGGCGCTCAAGTATTTGATCCTCTCCTCGACGGCCACGGGCTTGATGCTCTATGGAATGGCATTGTTCTTCGGAGCGAGCGGCAGCATCAATCTGGCCGCGCTGGCTGCGCCGAACGTTGCGGCCAATCCGCTTTTCGTCGTCGGCTGCGGGTTGTTTTTGGTCGGCTTAGCTTTTAAGTTGAGCTTGGTTCCGTTTCACGTTTGGACCCCGGATGTGTACGAGGGAGCTCCGCTGCCCGTGACGGCCTTCATGAGCGTGGCCACCAAAGCCGGCGCGCTCGCCGTCTTCGCGCGTTTTGCCTATGCCGCGCTCAGCGGACCGCACGCACAGCAAGTGTTGCTGCCGATGTGGATCGTCGCCGGTATCTCGATGCTCGTTGGAAATTTCGCGGCGCTGGCGCAAACCGACATGAAACGGCTCTTGGCCTATTCCGGCATCGCGCAGGTCGGCTATATCGTGGCGGCATTCGCTGGTTCGACAGCGCTTGGCTTGCGCTACGCGATCTTCTATCTGGCCGCATACCTCTTTATGAATCTGGGCGCTTTCGCGGTCGTCGCGCTCCTTTCGACCGAGAACGAAGAGGGCTCGCGCCTGGCGGCGTACCATGGTCTGGGCCGGCGGCGCCCGCTGCTGGCTGCGGCGATGACGTTCTTCCTGCTCGCGCTGGCCGGTTTTCCCCCGACCGCGGGATTCATGGGCAAGGTCTTGATCCTTTCGAGCGCGGTCAGCGCCGGGTACGCGTGGCTGGCCGGTCTTTTGATCGTCGGGACGGCGGTCTCGCTGTACGTCTATTTTAAAGTGATCCGCTGGATGTACGAGCGCCACGAGCCCAAGGTGATCGTAGGCGCCCAATCGCGAGCCCCGCTCGCCTGGATCGGGGTCGTCGTCTGCGTAGTGGCAACGATCGGCCTGACGTTCTATCCGGTGACGCCGAGCAACGTTCTGCCCCTCGTTAAGTAGCCGCCAGGACCTGCGGTTCGTTGCGAACCGGAAAATTGACTGAGTTTGCGATGAAGCATCCGGCGTGCGCTTGCGCGTGGAGCCTTCTTGCATGCTCGACGTCCCCCGAGACCGTACACCGCGGGTGCAGCACAACCTCGACGAATCGAGTCGCGCCGTCTTTACGGGCCATGGTCCCGGTCGCCGCGTCCTCGTAGGAGTGGACCGCTATGCCGTCGTGCGTGCACAGCGCGAGGTAGGTCAGCATGTGGCAAGCGCTCAGGGAAATCAGCAAGAGATCTTCAGGGTTGTGCACGGTCGGGTCGCCCAAGAATGTCGGATCCGACGAGCCCGCAAGCGCCGGCTTGCCGGGAGTCTCCGCTACGAAAGCGCGCGAGTAGGTACGGTAGTCATGTGCGGGGCCTTCGGCGGCCCCCGTCCAGCGCAGCCGGGTCTGGTAGGCGTGGGCTTCCATGAGTCCTTCCTTTCGCGCCCGCAACGCGGTCACAGCTTGCCGCCCACGAGCGTGAAGACTATACTAAAGAACTCTCCGGCATGAGCGTGAACATGATCGAGAAATTTCGTTGGCTGATCGTGGTGGGATGCCTAGCACTTGCGCCGGCCGTCGCGTCGGCTGCCCCCATGACGACGAATCCAGACGCATACAACATCCCATCCTTCGATTCGAACCCTCAAGGCGCGATTCGCACCGCACGTGAGCGCGTCGCAGCCGGCGATTTGGCTGGGGCCATCAAGGGACTTGCAACCTACGTCGCGGCTCACCCCAAAGAGGCGGATCCGGCGCGTCTGTTGGGAGATCTCTACTATCGCGAAGGCAACCTCAGTGCTGCCGAAGCCGTGTACGCCCGGATCCTCGCAATGTACCCGAACGATCGCGAAACCCACAATCGCTTAGGCGCGGTCTATGCGGCGCTCAATCGCGTTGACGATGCGATCACCGAATACAATAGGAGTTTACCCGGCACCGATTCGATTGGCGACCTCGTTTCGTTGCACGCGCGCAAAGGCGATTTGGGTAGCTACATCGCGAACGTCCAGCGCGACGCAACCAACGGCCCATCGGACCCCGACGCGCAGCATTCGCTGGGCTCCTTGTACCTTTCGATGCACGACTACGGCAATGCATTGAAATACCTCTTGCGCGAACTCGACATGGTGCCCGACTCGCTTCCCGCGCTCAATCAAGCCGCCGTCGCCTACATGGACCTGGGTGACTATACGAGGGCCTTCGCTCTGTTGGACCGGTGTTTGCTGCGCGATCGCACGAGTTACGCGTGCACGCTGAACCTGGCAGCCGGAGACTTGGAAACGCGGAGTTACGATAGGGGTCGAGCGCTGCTCGACCGCGCACAGGCGCTCGAGCCGGAGCATCCGGAGATCATGGTCAATTATGGTTATCTCGAGGATTCGCTTGGGGACTGGAAGCTCGCGGTCGCCGATTACGTCAAGGCGTTGGCGATCTCGGCCTATTCACGTGATGCGTATCTGAATTTGGGCATCGATTACGCCCAGCACCGGCTCTTCGATTTGGCGGAGTCGGCGTTGCTCAAGGGTCTCACCGTTTCGCCGCAGGATGCTGTGCTGCATTATTGGCTCGGTCGCACGTACCAAGATCAACGTAAGCGAGATTTGGCGGTCCAGCAGTTTGAAGCCGCGGCGGCGCAGGTCAACGATCCACAAGTTGCCGGGCTGGCAAGGCTGCGAATTTCACAGCTAACCAACCACTAACTTAAACGTTGCCTTTCGGAGGACTACCTCGCGTCACACTTCGACGGGCTCAGTGTGACACGGTACTCTCTTACGTGGCGCGATGGTCCCAGTGTCATGCTGAGCTTGTCGAAGCATGACTCAAGTGCCTACGCGTGACTAGGGGCGAATGGCGATCGCGTCGATCTCAACTTTCGCGCCCAGCGGGAGCGATGCCACCGCAACCGTCGAGCGGGCCGGCTTCGTTTCGGCAAAAGCACTGATGTAAGCGGCGTTGACCGCCGGAAAGTCGTTCATGTCGACGAGAAAGATCGTCGTCTTGACCACATCGGCGTACGACAGCCCCGCCGCTCTGAGAACTTCGCCGAGGTTGCCCAGCACCTGCTCCGCTTGCGCGCGCGCATCGCCGGCCAGCAACGTTCCTTCGCTCGGAACGATAGCGATCTGACCGCTGCAAAAGACAAAGCCGGCTGATTCGATCGCTTGGCTGTACGGCCCAATCGGTTGCGGCGCGTTTTGAGAGTGGATGGCCTTCAAACGCTGATCTGCTCTCGGGTCATCGTGCCCTTAAATTTCATGGGGGGTTCCTCGACGCCAAAATTAGCGGCATACAGTTCCGCGATCCGTTTACGTTCGTTGCCCGTGAGCACCGCGGTCTCCGGGGCCTTTGCAAATTCGATCAGTTGCTCACGATCGTAGATGTTCGGCAAAACGGTCATGATGCGCGGCTCCGTTAGTAGCCATTGGATGGCGGCTTGCCCCAGCGTGCGGCCCGGCGTTTCGAGAAAACGAAGCTGCTCGACCTTCCGGATGCCGTTGATCAGCCAGGAGCGCGGGCGGTGACGGCGGTGGTCGCCCGACGGGAAGACGGTGTCTTCGGTGTACTTGCCTTCCAGCATTCCGCTCGAATGCGGCACGCGAACCATGTAGCCCGTGTCCGCATGTGCTTGCGCGGCGGCGCTCAGCATCTCGTTGCCGGGAAACTGTTCGAGGATGTTCCAAATCATCTGCACGCTCGTCACGTTGCGGGCGCGCGCGGCTTCGATGCCTTCGATCAGCCAGCCGATCGCCGGCCCAAGCGCAACGCCGTAGTACCGAATCTTGCCCTCGGCTTTGAACGATTCAAGCAGCGCGAAGAGTTCGTCGCTTTCGATCTGCTCCAAATGTGCGTTGTGGATCTGGTACAGATCGATCGTTTCCGCTTGCAGCCGGCGCAGCGACCCTTCGAGTGCAAACCGCACGAAGGCCGGTGAAAAATCGGCTGGGATCTCCTGCTGGCCCTGGCGTTCGCCGGCATAGTTGTAGAAATCGTAGCCGAACTTGGTCGCATACACGACGCGCTCGCGCCGATCGGCGAAAGCCCTGGCGAGCTGCTCTTCGCTGCGCCCGTTGCCATAGGTGTCCGCGGCATCGAAGAGTGTGACGCCGAGATCGAGCGCCTCGTGCAACAGTGCGACCGCCTCGCTGTCGGACATCTTTCCCCACCAATCGGTGGCGGTCGTCCAGAGTCCAAACCCGACTTCGCTGACGCTCAGATCCGTGTTGGGATAACGGCGGTACTTCATGACGCTCGACCCTTCGACGGCTCCTTGGCACTCTCCAGGTACGCGGCATGCAGGGCTTCGAATGGATCAGCACTTTGGAGGAGTTCGAAGAGCAGAGCGCTCGGGTGACGGATTGGATCGCCGGATATTTGCGGGATAATCGCCGCTACCCGGTGCTTTCCCGCGCCGCGCCGGGCGAGGTGACGGCGGCGCTGCCGGCGAGCCCGCCGGAAGAAGGCGAACCGTTCGCCGAGATTTTCGCCGATTTCGAACGGATCATCGTGCCGGGCATCACGCATTGGAATCACCCGCGATTCTTTGCCTATTTTGCGATCAGTGCGGCCCCTGTCGCCGTGCTTGCCGAGGCTTTGAGCGCGGCGCTCGACGTCAACGCAATGCTCTGGCGTACCTCGCCCGCTGCGACCGAGCTCGAAGAGGTCGTTTTGCGCTGGCTGCGCGAGCTGATGGGTCTGCCGCAAACATTTTCGGGCATCGTTTATGACACTGCCTCGATCGGCGGCTTTACGGCGCTCGCGGCAGCGCGTGAAGCGCTTGGCCTCGACATACGCGAACTCGGGATGACCGCGCGCGACCTTCCGCCGTTACGCGTGTACATCACCGAACACACGCACTCGCACATCGAAAAAGCCTCCCTGGCGCTCGGCGTCGGGCGCTGCAACGTCGTCGCAATTCCAGTTGACGAAGAGTATCGAATGCGCTCGGATGCGCTTCGCGCGCAGCTCTTGGCCGACCTCAAAGCGGGCATGCAGCCGATGTGCATCGTAGCAACGGTCGGAACGACCTCGACGACGTCGGTCGATCCACTGCCCGAGATCGCGCGAGTCGCTCAAGAACACCGCTGCTGGCTGCATGTCGATGCCGCTTACGCCGGCGTTGCCGCGATGCTGCCGGAACACCGCGGTCGCTTTGACGGCATCGAGTTGGCAGATTCGGTGGTCGTCAACCCGCACAAGTGGCTCTTCGTGCCGATCGACTTTTCGGCGCTCTACGTCAAGGATCCGGAGGTGTTGCGGCGAGCCTTTAGTTTAGTGGCCGACTATCTGCTCACGCCGCCCCTCGACCCTTCGACAAGCTCAGGGCAGGCTAAGCTCGGGGTGACACACGGGGTGCGCAACTACATGGATTACGGCCTGCAGCTCGGCCGGCGCTTTCGCGCCCTGAAGTTGTGGTTTGTGATGCGCGCCTACGGTGCGGGCAAGATGCGCGACATACTGCGCGGCCACATCGCGCTGGCGCAGGAATTTGCCAGCTGGGTGCGCGCGGAGCCAAATTGGGAAATCCTGGCGCCGCATCCGTTTTCGGTCGTGTGCTTTCGGCATGTGGCTCCATCGGTTGCGCCGGAAGATGTGGACGACCACAATCTGCGCATCGTGGATGCCGTTAACCAAACCGGGGAGGCGTATCTCTCTTCAACCCGCCTTGACGGTCGGATCGCGCCGCGCTTAGCGATCGGCAATCTGCGCACGACCCGCGAGGACGTTCTGGCCGCCTGGCAGCTCTTACTCGAAGCGGCACGCGGGCTCTCTTAATAGAGCCGCAGGTACGCGCGGTGCTCCCACGGGTGAACCGCGCGCCGGTAGCGATCGTATTCGGCGAGCTTCGCGTCGCGAAACGCGTGGTAGATGTGGTCGCCGAGCGCGCTGTGAACGACCTGATCGACGTCCAGTTCGGCAATTGCTTGACGTAGGGACTTCGGCAGCGTCCGAATGCCGCGCTCGCGGCGCTCGCGTTCGCCGAGGTCGTAGCTAGGGCCCACCAACGGGTCGCCGGGCAACAATCCGTGCGCGGCGCCATCGCTTGCGGCGCCGAGCAAGACGGCCAACGCGAGATAGGGGTTGCCGGCAGCATCTGGGCTGCGCATCTCAATGCGCTTCTCCGTTTGCGAGGGCGGAACGCGCACCAGCGCATCGGCGCTGCGATGCGACCACACCGTGTAAATCGGCGCATCCCACTCCGCAACGAGCCGCTTGTAGGAATTGACGGTTGAATTGCACACGGCCGTTACCGCAGGCGCGTGGGCCAGCAAGCCGCCGATGAAGTAGAGTTGAGCATCCTCATCGGCGCCAGCGAGCCGAAAATCGACGTGCAGCCCGCTACCGGCCTGATGCTCCAGCGGCTTGGGCATGAACGTGGCGTCCAAGCCGTAGCGCGAGGCGACTTGCTTGGCGACATTGCGGATCGTCAAAAGATGGTCGGCGGCGGCGAGCGGTTCGCCGTGGGGAAGGTCGATTTCGTGCTGCCCGTTACCGTGTTCGTGGTGAGAGGCCGCGACAGGCACGTCCATCGCTTCCAGCGCCGCTACGATCGCGCTGCGCGCTTCTTCGCCGCGATCGTTGGGCGAGAAGTCGAAATACGACCCGACGTCCAGGCTGCGCGTCGAAGCGCTTTCGAACAGATAGAACTCGACTTCCAACCCGACTTGCAAGCCCGGATAATGACTCTGGGCGACTTCGAAGACTCGCCGCAGCGTTGTGCGCGGACATCCCTCGAAAGGCGTTCCATCGACTGCAGCGACATCGCAGATCAGGCGCGCTTGCACGTCGTCCGGTGCGCTCCACGGATAGACGGCAAAGGTCGCCGGATCGGGGACGAGCGCCATGTCGAGCTCTTCGCCGCGCACGAATCCGTCGATGGAACCGCCATCGAATGTAACGCCGCCGGCGAGCGCGCGCTCCAGTTCGGCCACCGGTATCGACACATTCTTGCTGACGCCCAAGATGTCGGTGAAGACGAGCCGCACGAAGCGGACGCTACGCTCTTTTGCCACGCGCAACACATCGCGCTTGTTTGCAGTCCGTTTCGAACCGTTATTTGGAGAGTGCATCGATCGCCACAGCCATGCGCAGGGTCAGTTGGTCGTGCGGGTTTTCCAGCTTGCACCCGCAGATTTCGCAGATTTGCCGCAGCCGGTAGAAGACGGTGTGCCGGTGCACGCACAGTTGCGCAGCCGCCGTTTTCACGTTTTCGCCGACGGAAAAATACAGCGCGAGGGTCCGTTCTAGTTCCGTTTGATGCTTCTCATCGTACGCACGCAGTGGCGCCAGCGTGCGTTGCGCAAATTGCTGCCAGGCCTCCCTCCCTGCGCCTTCGAGGAGCAGCGGATACGCTCCCAAGTCGTCATAAGCACAGACCGTCCCGAAGCCCAGAATACGCCGGCCGATCCCCATCGCGTTGATCGCTTGTTCTGCCGAACGAGGCACGGCCAGCAACGCGGATCGCTCACCCACGCCTCCGCAGAGTTTCAATTGAGCGTGTTTTCGCCCGAGCGTGCGCGGCAAAAGAGAAGCGGCCGTGCGAATGTTCGCGACGTCAACCTCCCGTTCGGCGGGAATGATCAGCAAGAGGGTCCCCGCGCGTTCCACGACTCCGATGTCGCCGCTGGAGGCCCGAAATGCCTCCAGCGCCACGTGATGCAGGTCGGCGGCTTCCGACGTCGCGCTTGCTTCATCGGTCACCTCGACTTCGAGGGCGACAGCGACGTATTGCGCCGCGAGCACGATGCCGCGCGCGGTAGCTTCGTCACGAGCGGCAATCGAGTCGTTGTAGCCTCGCGCCAGCAACCGGTCCCAAAATGTCCGCTTGCGACCGCGCTGCCCGCCCTGCTCACGAGCGAGCTCGACGGCAATCGCGCTTGCGGTCAGTCGAATCACGGGCTCCGACGTGCGCGGAATGCGTGGTCCAAAAACGGCCAGCCAGCCAAAATGGGTTTCGCCGGCGAAGATCGGGATTGCCGCTCCCGGCGCGCCGTTACGCAACATGCGCAGCGTGCGCGACGCGGTTTCGCGCGCATCGAGCAGGTCACGCACGGAGTGCGGCACGCTCGACGCCGAGCCCGCGGTCGCCAGATGGCGCCATTCGGCGTCTTCGACGAGCACGGTGAGGCCGAGCTCTTGCGCCAGATACCCGGCGAACGCCTTCGGCCCACCGCCGCCGGCGGCAATGCGCGAGAGCCCTTCCGCAAAGGCGACGACCCGCTCCGCAGTCACAAGCGCTCATTTCGGCGGTTGCCGGGGGCAGGACTGCCGTGCTGCTTTAACTCGTGGAGGGGGCCAGCGTTTGGTAGAGGGAGAGCAGGGTGAGGGCGCTGACGACGACTGCCGTCGTCCAAGCGATGATGTTAAATGCCGGCCCATTGCGATACTTGCCCATCAGCGATTCTTTGTTGATCAGCAGCAGCATGAACACCAGGATGAACGGCAAGAGCACGCCGCTCGTGATCTGCGAGAACGTGATCAAGAACAGCAGTGATTGGTGCGGGAAGCTCATTACGAGCGCGGCGCCGATGACGATGCTGGCCGCGTAGATCGAGAAGAAGATCGGCGCTTGGTGAAAGCGCTTATCGACGCCGCTTTCAAAGCCGCCGGCTTCGCAGACGAAATATGCGGTGGACAGGGGTAGGACCGAGGCGGTGAAGACGCCCGCGTTGAGCAATCCGAAGGCGAACAGGTAGACGGCGAAGGCGCCGGCGATCGGCTCCAGCGCTTTGGCCAGATCCGCCGTTTCGTTCACGATGTATTGCTGGGTCGGATGGCCCACGTTGAAAATGAAGATCGTTGCCGCCGTCGCCATGATCATGAAGAAAGACATGAAATCGGTCACGAGACAGCCGAAGATCACATCGATGCGTGAGAGAGCGTAATCCCGGATCCGGATCCCTTTATCGACGATCGACGCCTGAATGTAGAACTGCATCCACGGCGTGATCGTCGTGCCGATCAGGGCGATGATCATCCAAAGATAGGCGGTGTTGTGGCTGAAACTCGGAATGAGGAATCCCTTCCAAACGTCGTGCCAATGCGGGGCGGCTCGAATCCCCGAAACGACATACGTCAGGTAGAGGGCGGAAAGTACGAGGAAGACTTTTTCGACGGTGCCACGCTTGGTGCGCAGCACCAAGAAATAGACGAGGATCGCAACGGCCGGAACCGCGAGCAGCGGAGGAATGTGAAAGATCGCTGCCGCGACGGCGACGCCCGCGAATTCGGCGGCGGTCGTCAGGGTATTTGCGACAACCAGACACAACATGACGAAGAATGTCCACCGTACCCCGAAGTTCTCACGGATCAACCCGGCCAGGCCCTTGCCGGTGACGGCACCCATGCGCGCTCCCATCTCTTGGATGACGACCAGCGCGATCGTGATTGGGATCAGCGTCCACAAGATCGAATAGCCGAATTGTGCGCCGGCTTGCGAGTACACGGTGATGCCGCCCACGTCGTTGTCCGCGCTCGCGGTGATGATACCGGGTCCGAGCACTGCGAAGAACAGGGCGATCTTTGCGCCCCAACCCAACCGGCGTCGCGACGCTTGCCGTCCGATCGCTTCCATGGCGCTAGGGCGTTACGGTTTCCGGCGTCTTGTGATGATGCGCGGTGAAGCGCGGCAAGCGCTTTGCCAACCTCGGGGGCATGATCGCATCGATCGCGTCGTCAACGGTTACGATGCCGAGCATCTTGCCGCGTTCGTCAACGACCGGACATGCCAGCAGGTCGTAGCGCGCGATCGTGGCCGCCACGTCTTCGGCGGGCGCGTGCGGTTCGACGGTGACGAGGTCTGCTTCCATGATGCTTTCGATCGGGGCATCCGGCGATGCCAACAGCAGCGCACGCAATGACATTACGCCCAACAGCGTCTGAGCGTTATCGAGGACGTAGAGGTAGTAGATGAATTCGGTCTTGGGCGCAATCTGGCGGAGCTTTTCGATCGTCGCCTCGGCGCTACGGTGCGGGAGGATCCAGACGTAGTCGGTCGTCATCAGGCCGCCGGCGGTGTTTTCCTGGTACTTGACGAGATCGCGCAGCTCGCCCGCCGTAAACTCGTTCATTTCCGCCAGCAGCTCCGTTTGCTGATCTTCGGGCAGCTCGGCTAAGAGGTCGGCCGCGTCGTCGCTGTCCATCTCTTCGATGATATCGGCGGCGCGCTCGGTGCCGATGTCTTCGATGATCGATTTTTGCGTGTCGGGATCCAGGTGCTCGAGCGCATCGGCGGCGGTTTCGTCATCGAGTTGACGGATGACGGCGACGCCATCCTTGGCGGAAAGATCGCTGATGATCTCGGCCAGCTCCGAGGGGTGCAGCCGTGAGAGCTTGCTCTCTTTGATCGAAAGGTGCACCTGCGACGGATTGGTGTCGCGGATCGGGGCAACGCTGTCCCAGGCGATCAATGCCCGAGGAATGCGCCGATAGATGGCCGGAACGATGTGCCGCCCCACCGATTTGAGGCCAAGCCGCCGCAGGAGTCCGCTCACCCCGATGTCGGCCGCGATCACGCGCAGCGCGCCGCCGGTGTTGGCAATCTCGAGATCGTTGATGCGCACGACTTTTCGGCCGTCCACATCGACGATCTGTTTGTCGAGCAGGTCCGAAACGAGGTACAGCGCTTGCGAATCGGGCGGCGCCGGCTCTTTGGGAGCCTGCGTTAACGCGACCGTACCGTGGTCGTCAACATCGGCGACGGTCTCGATCGGTGCGAAGCGCTGACCCTTTTTTGTGTTGATCGTCAATCCATCGATCTTGGGAAAGGTGTCTTCGGGCGCGCCGACGAGGAGATCCGTGACCGTGCCGATCGGCAGGCCGTTGACGAGCGCTTTGCGGCCCGCGATTTCCGAAACGAATCCGTCTCGAAACGACATGGGCGTTTGTTCCGCGCCAAAGGGAGAAACGGCCTGCACTTGGTAGCTCACCCGCATGGTCACACGCAATCGATTCTTGCTCGCCGGAATCGGCGCAGCGGCGAGCGCCGGCCTTGGGCCGTTCCCCGTTGACGCCGCGACGGTACCCGCGCGCATGACGGCTGCGCAAGCGATAGAAGAGCTGCGGGCAGGCTACCACCGGTATAGGAACGATCAGACGGTGCATACGGGGCACTCGGCGCGGCGCGAAGAAACGGCCGCCAAACAGCATCCCTTCGCGGTCGTGCTCAGTTGCTCGGACTCGCGCGTGCCGCCCGAAATACTCTTCGATCAGGGAATCGGCGACCTGTTCGTGATCCGCGTGGCGGGCAACGTCGCCGACGTTGTCGGCATAGGGTCGATCGAATACGCCATCGCCCACTTTGCGTGCCCGCTGGTGGTTGTTTTGGGTCATACGAACTGCGGCGCTGTTAAGGCCGCCGTCGACGCGCTCGGCAGCCATCATGCCGCACCCGGCCACATCCAGGCGATCGTTGACGCCATCCTTCCGTCCGCCGAGGTGGCGCGCCGTGAACCCGGGGACGTATATCTCAACGCGACCAAGGCCAACGCGATCGCCGTCGCCGAAAAACTGCGCACGACCGAACCGATCATCGCCCCCGCGGCGCAGGCGAACCGCCTGAGGGTCGCGGCGCTGCTGTACTCGCTGCAGACGGGTTCCGTGACTCCGCTCTAGGCGTTGGCTCAGTCGGGATCTTCGATCGTGTAGAGAAACCAGCGAGCGGCGTTACGACGCGCTTGCCTCTCAAAATAGATGATCGCCCGGCGGCCATCGTCAGCTTCGACCTCGAACCAGTGGCGCGCCAAGTACACGTCGCCGCGATCCACGCGCGTTGAACGCCACGTTTTGAGCAGCGTACGCACGGTCAGCTCGCCGTCCTTCCACTGGAAAGCGGAGGGGAGCGCGGGTTCTCCGCGGCTCATGACCGACGGATCGAACGATCCTTCCGCGGGATGGATTGCTTGGCTCACGAACCGGCGGGGCATCGTCCTTCGATCTTACTTCAGCACCCACACAGGCCACAACCAACACTGCACTAACTCTTGAGGCAGCGATGGCGGATCCGCTGGAGGTAGCGGTCGAGACGGCGCGCGAAGCGGGCGCGCTGCTCTTAGATTATCTCGACCGGCCCTTGCACAGCACTCAAAAAGGAAGGCGCGCCGACCTCGTAACGGATGCCGATCGTGCCTCGGAACGCCTGATCGTCAAGCGGCTGCGGGCTGAGTTTCCCGACAGCACGATCATCGGCGAAGAAGGCGGAACCCACGCAGGCCCCTCGAGCGAACGGTGGTACGTGGATCCGCTTGACGGCACCACGAACTTCACCCACCGCTACCCTTTCTTTTGCGTTTCGATCGCGTACGAGCGTAGCGCCGAGCTGTGTGCCGGCGTCGTATACGCGCCGTTTTACGACGAATTGTTCGTCGCGCAGCGCGGCGCAGGAGCGGCGCTCGACGGCAAGCCGCTGCGCGTATCTGCCGTGGAGCGAATCGGTGACGCGCTGGTCTGCACGGGCTTCCGTCCGGCTGATTTCGCGCGCAACGGCGAACATTTTCGCGCGATGTCGGGTTACGCGCAAGCCGTACGGCGTGATGGTTCGGCGGCGCTCGACCTCGCGTCCGTTGCCGCGGGGCGGTTCGACGGCTTCTGGGAATTCGATCTGAGCGCTTGGGACGTTGCCGCCGGAGCGCTGATCGTGCGCGAAGCCGGCGGAGTCGTTTCGGGAATTGGCGGCTCTCCTTTTGCCGTCGATGGACGTGCGATCTTGGCCAGCAATGGGCGCATTCACGATCAGATGCTGCGTGTCTTAAGCATTCCGCCGTAAGCGGTCCAGTCGTGGCGGCGTAGACGAACGAAGGTCAGCGCGGCGCGCGCGAGCCAGGCGGCGATCCAAGCTAGCGGGACGGCGTAAAGGCCTATCCCCAGCACTTTGATGGCAATCCATGCAATCGGCAAGACCAGCAGACTGCTCACTAAGCCGGCGAACATCGAAAAGCGCGTATCGCCGGCCGCGCGCAGCGGCGCCATGGCGGTCATCGCGTAGCCCTTGATCGGCAACGTGATCATATGCAGTGCAAGCGGCGCGGCGGCCAGCGATGCGACGGCTACGTTCAACGTAAAGATGAATGCCAACGGCCAGGAGAGCGCAGCCACGATCGCGCCGGTCGCACCGGTGAAAATCACTGCAAAGCGCAAGGCCTTTGTGAAGAATTTTTGGGCGCCGAGGGAGTCGCGCGCACCCAGACGCTGCCCGATGACCGTTTGCGTTGCTTCTTGGATCGGGATCGGACCAATGAACGTGAAGTCGGAAACGACGTTGAGGGCCCGAAAAGCGGCGATCGTGCTGACCCCGAGCGGCGCCAGCATCGCGATGATGAAGTTGTCCGGCGCGAGGACGGCGACCAAGAACACGACTTCGGGCAGCGAGAGGCGCGCCGTCTGCCAGGCCAGGCCCCAATCGATCGAGAGGTTTGTCAGCATTCGGTACTGCGGGTGCCTTTTCGCGTAGGCGACAAGATAGACGGCTGCGGCGAGCTCTGAAATCAGCGACGAGACACCGGCGCCCTCGATGCCGAATGGACGGTGCGTCAGCCACCCGAGAGCGAGCATAAACACCAGCGGCACGTGAATCGCATTGATCAGGATCAGCGAGAGGACTTGTGGCCGGGTGTTGCCGGCCGCGGACAGCGTGCTGACGATGCTGATCGTAATCGCGATCGGGATCAGCGAGAGACAGCGCAGGATCAAATAGGTGGCGCTTGCGTTTAAGGACGGAATCGACCCCACCATCAGATGGAGGGCCGGCTTCGCTAAGAACAGGGCGGCGACGACCAAGATCGAGGCCAGCACCAGCGGTGCGACGACGCCTGCGCGCGCGGTTCTCCCGAGGCCCTCCACGTCCCCCGCGCCAACGCAGCGGGCTGCGGTGATCGAGATGCCGCTGGCAAATCCGACCAGCGCAAAAACCAGCGTCACGAAGAGCGCAAAGGCGCCGGTCACGCCGGCGAGTGCGATCGTTCCTAGCGATCCGATGACGATCGTGTCAACGACGCTCAAGAGCTGATCGCCGACCATCGCAAGCGCGATGGGAATCGAAAGGCGCCCGAAGGCGCCTCGTACGTTCCGGTGGTCAACGATCATGGCTGCGCTTACACGCCTACGTGCGCTTCCTCACTCGGTCGAGGGCTGTGAAGAAGTCTTCAATCTCTTGCTCGGTCGTGTAAAAATGCGGTCCAACGCGGATGCCGCAGCCAGGCCGATAGTCAACGAAGACCCGCTCCTCGATCAGCCGTTTGTACGCATCCGCCGAACCCTCGAAGTCGATTCCGATCCAGCCCGTGCGGCGTTGCGGTTCCAGCGGCGTGTTGACCTTCAAGCGCCGGTCGAGCGCGTGCTGGGCGACCAGACTCGTGAGCCGTACGTTATGCTCGCGAATGTTTTGCACGCCGACCTCTTTGATCGTGTCGTGACCGGGTTTTGCGACGAGATAACCTGGAATCGTCGGCGTTCCCGTTCCCCAGCGGTACATCGAATCAGCATAGGTGATCGGCGCCGGCTCGAACGCGAACGGTCGCGCGTGGGCCATCCAGCCGGTGACGGCGGGCTCAAAACGATGCAGGAGGCCGGGCTTGATGTAGATCCAGCCGCAGCCCGCGGCGCCGCAGAGCCATTTGTGGCTGCCGCCCGTGACGATGTCCAGGTCCCACTCGGTTACGTCGTACGGGTACACACCGGTCGTCTGGTACGCGTCGACCATCAGCAAGGTTCCCGTCTGACGGCAATGCTGTTGGATCGTGCGCACGTCGCACAGCGCCCCCGAGACGTAGTAAGCGTGCGAGAGTACGGCGATCACCGTGCGCTCGCTGATCGCGTCGATGATGCGCTGCGTTTCGATCGTGCGCCCGTCGTCGGAGGGAACGATGCGAACTTGCGCGCCGAAGCGGCCGAATTCCGTCCACACATACGTAAGGGACGGAAATTGGAGGGCCTCGTAGACGATTTCGTTGCGTGGCCGCTCGAAGCGCAACGCGCTCGCGAGTGCGGCCTGCAGCGCCGAGACGTTGGGTCCGAGGAACATCGTCCCCGCCGGCGCGCCGATCAGTTCGCCGAGGTTGTTTGCGATTGCGGCGATGTCTGGCAGCCAGCGTTCCCAGGCTTCCGGTCCGTCACGCGCCCAATCGTTCCAATATTCTTCGAGCGCGTCCTTGGCTGCCAGCGGCGCAGCGCCCATCGAATGACTGACCAAATACGTGCTGTCCGCCAGCGTCGGAAAACGCTCGCGATAGCGCGCGGTCGTGATGGGCGCTTCGATCATGCCCGAATTTGCTACCTCTTAACGTGCGCGAGGGTGATCATCGTCTTGCCGGCTGTTGAAGTGATCGTTACGGATTGCTGGTCCTTGGACATTTCACCCATCGTGAATACGGCGGTCTCGCCCATGGCGGTCGTCATGTGCGACTTTTCCGATCCCTTGGGCATCTTGTCTTGGTACCATTTGTAGACTTTGGCAAACGGATCGGTCGAGGAAAGGACCGTGCCCGCAGCGGACCCGCCGGCCGTCATGCCGGACGCCCCCGAGGCCATTTTCGTCGCGCCCGGATACTCGGGCAGCTCGGTCATGGTGGTCGTTCCGCCGCCTGCCGCGGCTGGCGCTGCTGCCGATGCAGCGGCTTGTGGGGCTTCGGTCGCGGTGTTCGATTGCTGCGACGCATTCTTGGCGCACCCGCCTAGGACCAATGCGGCGGCAGCAAGCAGACAAAGCGCAGATAGACGCATCTAGAACTCCTTAAGTAGTAAGGGGCTGGAAAGTTTGGCAATTGGCCGCTTGCTCGCGGGGGCCTGCCGCCCGCCCCGGCCGCTCGATCAGCCGTAGGTCCCCTTACCGAGATACGTGCGGACCTCCCAGAGTTCGGGAAAGAACTTCCGCTCGAGCGTCGTGGCCAAGTAGGCGACGCCCAGCGAGCCGCCCGTGCCCATCTTGCCGCCGATCATGCGCTCGACCATCCGGATGTGGCGCGCGCGCCACAGGAGCAAACGTTCGTCGAACTCGATCAAATTCTCGAGCAGTAAGTACAACTCGTAATGGGCTTTGGACTGCTCGTAGATCGTCTTTAACGTCGCGATGCGTTCGTCGTGCGTGCTCACCGCAAAGCCTCGCCGGCTCAGCAGGTCGTACAGCGCATCGGGCAAGGTGGCTTCCTGGAGGCGGCGCTCCAGCCGGGTTCGGTCCTGCGCACTGGCTTCCAAGTGTTGGAGGGCCTCGGTCTTCTTCAAACCTCCGAGGAATTCGATCTCACGGAACTGCAAGGATTGAAATCCGCTGGCGGGGTGCAGATGGTCGCGAAACTCGTTGAATTCTTGCGGAGTCATCGTTTCGAGGATGTCGACCTGTTGTTCGAGGAGTTTTTGGATCGTGTGAATGCGCCTGAATTCTTTGGCCGCCTTGAGCAAATCATCGTCGCGCAGTGACCGCATGACTGCTTCAAGCTCGTGCAAAAGCTGCTTGAACCACAGCTCGTAGACTTGATGGATGATGATGAAGAGCATCTCGTCATGGTGGGGAGGGGAGCTCAAGGGGCGTTGCAGGTCGAGCAACTCGGGGATGTGGAGGTATGAGCCATAGGTGAGTCGCGCCATGAAACAGGATTTCACGCTTTGCGCTCGGATTTCCGTCGGATGAGCAAATGGTTCATCGTGGCCACGCTGGCGGCGCTCCTGGCGGGCTGCGGCGGCGGCTCGCAGCATGCCGCGCAAACGATCACGCAGAGCGGTCCGGCCACCAATCCGATCGATTTCCCCTTGGCTTCTGATAGCCGTGTGCTGGTGGCCAAGGCCTTCAAACAAGACATTCACACCACCAACTCTTCGAACGACACCGTGATGAAGGAAGGCAACGGGATGTACGTCGGCAACGAAGTGATCGCCGGCTCGCCGGCGTCCTTCGATGCGCTGCAGGCGTGGTTGAAGGCCCAATATGCCAAACCGCCTGCCGGGTACCGGCAGTCTTCCGATGTCCATGCTAGTCAACAGGATGAAACGGCCCGTTCCTTTGGCGTGGACGGCCGTGACTTTGAAACCACGCAGTCCGGAAAAAAGGTCAGCCTGATCGTAGTCGTTATGGATCCGGCGAAAGTCACTGGACGGCTGGGACCCGTCTTGACGTTGATCCGGCGTTATCGCGACATGCCGGAGTTCATGCGCTCACCGATCGATAAGCAAGTCAAGGACCAGACCGGCTATTCAGTTTCGGACATGCTGCAGCCCGACAGCCCGTTGGGCCTTGCGCTTGACGCGCTCGGAGAGTTTTCGCACACGAACGAGCGCGCCATCCTCATGCTCAACGCGCACAAGCAGTAGCACGCTCAAAACGTACAAGTCGCGCGCGGATCGAGCGTGGCGCGCATCCTTTGAGCCGACCGTCGGCGCCCACGACGCGGTGCGCGGGAATCAACAGATCGAGCGGGCTCTTGGCCATGGCTGCGGCGACGCCGCGATGTGCGAGCGGCCGGTTGATGGCGCGCGCAACCTCCGCATATGAAACAAAGTGTCCGAATTCGAGTTGCGCGACTGCATGCCAAACGGCGCATTGAAACGGCGTGCCTTCGTAACGTAGCGGCAAGTCAAACCGGGCGAGCTTGCGAGCAAAGTAGGCTCGCACTTGGACACGCGCCTCGCGCAAAAGGGGATGACGCGACTCGTCGGCGGCATCAGGTAGCCGCCTGAACTCGGCCCGAACGATCGCATCGGCGGATGCCTCGACCCAAAGAGCGCCGAGTGGTGTGGGAATCGCCGTTGCATTGTGTGCGATGGAGGAGTTGCGACGGTTCGGCATTTGAAAGGAAAGTTCGCCACGGCATGAAAGGCGCTCTTTTCCTTTGCGGAGCCCGTCATATATAAGGATGATCGATGATGAAGCATCTTCGCAATAGCGCGATTCTGGCGTTCTCGGTTGTGCTTCTCTCGGCGGCGAGCCTGGCGAATACCCGCACTATCGGGCAGAGCTTCGTTTATGATCTGACCGTTGTGTCGCAGGCGAGCGCGCCTGAGGGTCTGCCGGCGAGCGCTCGTGCGCGGTTTGACGCGCAGAACGGAAAGCCGGTCGCCTTTGCGGTCACGCTCGCCGTCGATCGAGTGGATTCGAAAGGTAACGGTCATGTCAACGGCAGCATCGTAAGCCCCGCTTTGGCGGCTCTTCCTGCCTTCGCCCGCGCCGCCCAAAGCGAATTTCAGGGAGCGCTCACGGCCGAAGGGCAGATTATTCCGGCCTACGATCCTTCACTGAAACCCACCCAAGGCCCAGGTGGTGTGCTGATATTGACGCCGGCGATCAATCAGAACACCGTGGGCGGCGCGACAGCGGGACTATTCGCCGTTTTCAATGACTTTGCCCAAGGGTGTGGTGCGCACGCGGCGATCAACAGTCGCGACGGTTGGCGCACGCGAGGCGGTCCAGCGTACGCACGAATGGACTACACGCTCAACGCCGGCGGTAAAGGTTCCATCGCCGGACACGAGACCGTGCTGGTCACGATGAAGGGTGGCTATCAAGAGCCGTATGGTTCACAAACGATCGTTGCGAGCGGACACTACGACCCCGCGCAGCACATCGTCGTGGATTTGCATGTCGAATCGAACTCCACAAGCCGCAATGGACCGACCTCGATAACGTCGGACTTCAAACTGCGGTCGTAGGTGCGCGCCCCCTCGAGCAAGTGGGTCAGCTCGGTGGTTCGCTAGGGCCTCGTATCACGATGAACGTCACGATGTCCCACGCGTTGTGAATGCCGATGAAGATCAGTAACGCGACGCCGCCCGCAAGCGCAAACAGCGCGTCAATTGGAATGCGGGAAAGCATGATCGCGCCAGCGAGGATCGCGCCGTAGGCAACGAACGGCAGGATCGTATATGAGGCCCAGTCCTCGAGATCCGGGTTGTACGTTCCGGTCAGCCGCCGCGCCCGGGACACCACGCGCAAAATGTACACGATGCCATACAGACCGACCAGCCCGAGTAACCAGGCAGGGGGAACCAGCGTGCGCCAAGGTGCGCTGAGAATCACCGAGACGAGCAGTGCCGCAGAGAAGTGCACTACCGTCGGCGTGCTGAACGTCGAGATCCCGTCTTGGCTTCTTGACAAGCGTTCTGCACCCGTGACCAGGGTGATCACGACGAACATCAGCCCGGTGAGGGCGGCAGCCGCCGAGCCGGTCATGATGTAGAAGCTCGACCACGGACCCAGGACGGAGGACGCGGTTTCAGTCATCGATCACGCGCCAAGCGACGTTGCTGCTTCCCGCGCAGCGCGCTCGCCGGTTTCAAGCGCCCCGTTCACCGTACCGCCTTGGCCGTCGTTCGATGTCGCCTCACCGGCGAAGAACAGCGTGCCCTCGACAGGCGCCGCGAGCGCCGCGCGCGCATCCCCGCCACCGACGGCGACGTAACTGTACGCGCCACGCGCGAATGGGTCATGGCCCCAATCGTGCGCGACGCCGCCTTCGAACTCCTTACGAACGAGCGCCGGCTCGCCGAACAGTCTCCCTAGGCCGCCCAGTGCGCGCTCGATGAGTTCTGCCTGCGAGGCGCCGCTCAACGCGCTTGCCTTCGGGCCGCCGGCCCATGCAACGATCAGCTCGCTGCGCACCGGTAACTGTGTCCAATACGCCCCGAACGGTTGGTTTGCGCAGTGGAAGAACGCCCCGTCACGATAGCGCCCCTCGCGGATCCGCTCCCAGAACGCCGTGCGAAACGACAGCACCACCCTGACCGCGTGGCCCATCTCGATATAGCGAAGCGCTTCGCGCTTGGCCGCGTGCAGATCGGGGTCAAAGACGACCTCAGTCTTGCCGCTGTGGCGCAAGACGCCAACCGGAAGCGTCACGATTGCGGCTCGCGCACGAATCGGCCGCGCTTCCCCTAAAGCGTTTTCCGCATCGATGGTGACGGCGCCGCGGCGCCAAGAAATTCGCCGCACGACTGTCGATTGGCAACTCTGGACGCCCGCGGCCGCACACGCATTGCTCAGATGCTCGAACATTGGCCCGTAACCGCCGAGCGGCCGGGCGATCGCAAAATCTACGCCCGACCGCCACTCGTCCGCGATCGCCCGCGCGCTCGCAATCGCGGGGTCGGCGGCATCGAATCCCTCGGCGAATGCGCGCGCTGACGCGACCGTTTCTCGCATTGCCGGCTCGTCCTTGAAGCGTTGCAGAAATCGATCGACGCTCTCGTCGGCGGCAAGCGCGCGAGCCCCCTCGAAGATGCCGGCGGTCGACCTTGAGTCGTTGTCGTCGCGTCGCAGGCCCTTGTCATCACCGCACGTCCACGACTCGCCGATCGCATCGATCGCAGCGGTTCCGGCGCCGCGGAGCAAAGCCAGTGTTTCGTTCGCGCGGCCGTGAATGAACTCCGCGCCGAGTTCGGCTGCTACCGCAGCCCGCGCCGATGGGCGGGACCACACGCGGCCACCCACGCGGTCGCGCGCCTCCAGCACGATTACGCGCAACGACCGGCTGGCTAGGCTCCGCGCGGCTGCCAAGCCCGCCGCGCCGGCGCCGATCACAATGGCGTCTGCGTCGCAAGCAGTTTGACTCATCTCAATGGCGCGTTAGTTCTTGCGGCGAAGTCGCCTGCCGTGTGCGTTCAAAGTCGGCCAGACCTCGCGTACAAGACCCTATTGGCCATGAACAGCCGCCCATGAACGCCCCGCCGATGGTAAAGACGCAGCATCTGACCGGTCGCCGCGTCCGAGCGGACGATCTTGCCTATCTCATTGAAACCGACAGTGATATCCGAATACAGCGATGGCTATTCGGAAAGGTGCAAACCGAAGAGCAGTCGCGCGCCCGTCATGGGCGTTGGCTGCAGATGTGGGATAAGGTTGGCTTTGGATTTTGGATCTTCAGCGACGCCGCCGGCGCTGACGTCGGACACGGCGGCCTCTTTCCGTCTCCGCGCGAGCAAGGTGAAGTCGAGGTCGGCTACGCGCTTAAACCCGACTACTGGGGCCGCGGCTTTGCAACCGAAATAGCGAGAATCTCGCTCGAAGTGGGATTTGAGCTTGGCTTCCAACGCATCATCGGGATTGCGCAAGCTCGGAATGTGGCGTCGCGGCGCGTGATGGAAACGTGTGGGATGGTCCTACAAGCGGAAATGCCCTCGCCCGACGGCATCAACGGCGTGCGATACGCAATTCAGAGGGTTTGCACGGGGTGAGCAATGATGGGTCGCGAAACCCGGTACGCTGTTTGTTCTATAGGAGTCAAGATGAAGCGACCGGTTTTTCTGATCCTCGGCATCTGCTTTGCCCTCGTGGGCTGCGCTGGCGGCGGGCATTCGTCGAGCCAATCCGCGTCGGCCCAACGCTCCACTGCGAACATGGAAACGGCAGCAACTCGAGCATCGGTTGCCGACTTGCCGGTCTATCCGGGTGCAACCAAAATGGCCTATTTGGGGCCCACGTCCTTCACTCGCTGCGGCCACAAAATCTCGGTCACGACCTACGACGTGAATGCCGATGCCAAATCTGTATCAGATTGGTATGGCGCCCACATCCCCGGCGGCATCCGCGTCACGAAAGATAGTACCGTCGCAGGCGGGACGGGCTTAACGATGACCGAGATATTCGAACCAAGCGGGGTCGGCGTCGCTGCCATCACACAAATCCACTTTGCAGCGACGAGCCCGTCGGCCGGCCAGCATAGAGGCGGCGCGGGAGTTCATATCGGCCTAGGGACGTACGAGCCCGCGCTCTCGCCAACCGAATTGCAGACGATGCAAGCTTTCATGGGCAGCGACCCGGCGGCAAAGCAGCAAGCGATCGCAAGGATGAAAGCCAAGTGCGGTCCCAACAGCGCGGGGGGAATCTAGCCGCTACTTCAACGCCTTGAAGAAGATGGTGCTGGGGTCGTCGCCGCTCACGAGGCCGCGACCGGGCATGTAGATGACCGACAGGCGCTCTCCGTTGATCACGACCGCGTAGGTATGCGTATTGGCATCGAAGAGTTTCCAAGTGCCGGTGAATCCGTTGGCCGCGACGACCGTCCCGTCGGGCTTGAATTTCGTGAGGCCGATGTTTTCCGTCATGCCCATCGTTTGCATGTACGTGCCGACGATCGGGTCGCCGGTCTTCTCCTGGCCGTAAGCAACGGCTCCAGAAACGGAAATTGAATATTCGCCGCCCATGCGAACGAGGCCGCCCGCCACGGGGGCGACCGTGACGATCACCTTCGTGCGCTTCTTGAGATTGCCATGAAAGGTTGTCTGACTTGCATCTGCCGTCGAGCCGGATACGAGCGTCTTGCTCACGTGCCACGTCTGCGCTGAGTCCGAAAGCGTAAAGGTGAGTCTCGAATTCAACGAGGCCCCAAGGACGCCGCCCCCTTTGAACTCGCAATGCACGGCAACAGGCCCCGGTCCCGCGTAGAAGTACCAGTAGTGCGTGCCCGTGAAATTGTCGGTCTGGCTAACATTGATGCCGGCCTTGAGTGGACCCGGCGAATCGACTCTAAGAGACTGCGCCGAAACGGTCGCGACCGTGAGCGCAGCGAGCGCGATGGCGGAAATAACGTGTCTCATGAACTCCTCCGATGCGGAACAGCGTCCGACGCACAGTACTCAGGTTGTTTTTAAACGCCGCCAGTCGCGAGAGACCTTCGACGGCAAAGCATCCATGTGCTTGAGAAAGAGCGCTATCTGCCAGCGTTGCTGGTCATCTAACGTTTTTAGAAATGAAGGCATGGCCGTAAATCGTATTCCGTGCGTAATTTTCCAAAACGTCGCACCTTGCGGATCGTCTTCAACGCCTCGCTTTGCGAACTGAGGAGCCCGCTGATAGAGTCCCTTTGCGATGTTCGTCGAGCTGCCTGACGCCACGCCATGGCATACGGAACAATTTTCTCCGTACAGTTTCATCCCCGCCGTTAAGCTCTGTTCATCGAGCGAAACAGGGTTCGCCGCCGTTGGCATTTCACGATTGACCGTCGCATTGAGCGAGGTCCGCGCCGCCCATCGCTCAATCTGGCTCGGTTTCGCATCCGCGTTGGCGGGCAGAAGCCCTGTTATCACAGCAAGGTAGCCCGCGGCCGCACTCAAGACCAGCGTGAGGATAACACCAGCACCGACGCCCAGCCAAAATTTGTCTTTCACGCCCTCCAGTATACGAAGAACTCACTGAGGCAATCCTGAGCTTGTTCACAATTTCGAGTTGGGCATCGTGTTCGGCGCCAGGGCGTCGACGAGCGTACGGAACGTCGAGACGCTCGCGTCCTTGTAGTTGCCCTGCGCGTCGAACGCCTCGGGCAGGTAGGTAACAGCCACGGCGATTGTGAGCTTCTGCGCTGGCAGATAGCCGACCGTCGCCGCGCACCCAAAAAATGATTTGTCCTGCGCGATCCACGGCCCGAAAATGACGACGCCCATCCCGTAGTTGAAGGCGGTGGTGTTCTGGCGACAGGCGGCGCACTTCTTATCGGCGTGGCCGAATCCCACAAGATTCGGGTCAACCTGCGCCGCGAACGACGACGGCGAAAGAAGACTGCCGGTACCGACCGCCTCCATGCTCTTGCTCATGTCCGTAATGTTGGTCGTTTGGACGGCACCATCGAACGTCGTCCACGAGGGATTCCAAAACGTCGACTCCTCGTAGAACGGAACGCTGGGCCTCACGCCGAGGTCTTGGCGCCGTTCCGACGAGAATGAATGAAGCACCGGGTCGGGGATATGCGGCGTGACGAAACCGTCGGTCTGGGTAAGGCCCATTGGGCCGAAGATGTATTTGTGCATCGCGTCGTTGAGCGGCATCCCCGCGATCTTCTCGAGCACGCCTCCCAGGATCGCGTAGTTCGTGTGCGAGTAGCCCCAGTTCGTGCCCGGCGCGAACATCATCGGTTTCGTAACGCCGATCCGGATGAGTTCTTGCGGCGTCCATTGACGAAACGGGTCTAGCCCGACGCCCTTGAGCAGCTCCGGCTGATAGACGTAATCGGCGTAGCCGGACGACATGTTGGCGAGATTCTTCAGCGTGATGCGATCGGCGTACGGCAGGTCGGGTCGGAACCGGGAAAGCTTGGTGTCGAGCGTCACCTTCTGCTGGTCGACGAGCTCCAAGAGCATCGTCGACATGTAGGTAAACGCCATGGCGCCGTTGCGAAAGTGCATGTCCGCCGTCGCGGGGACGCCGCTCATCGACTCGCCGAAGGCGTTCGTGTAGACGTCGGATCCGCCCGAGCGCACCTGAACGATGAGCGCCTTGAGATGGTACCGCGTCATCGCTGCGCGCACGATGTCTTGAATCGTGGAGACTTGTGATTGCGCGTCGGCGCTCGAGCCGACGGTGACCCAGAGCGAACCGGCGGCCAGCGCCACGATGCAAACCGTGCGCACCGCACGAGTGCCGCGCGTCCGGGAGACGAGGTTGGCGAGACTCCGGACCGTGGCGTTCCTTACGACTTCGTACACGTCTCCTTAACGGTGACGATGCGGCCGTGGGTTTCCGTGAATGACGTCGTCATCGTCTTCTTTTTGGCGCTCTCTTTCATGTAGACTTCAGGTGCGTACGAAGCGACGTCCAGCGCCTTGGTTTGAATCACGTACGTATATGTCTTCTTGCTACCGACGGGCATCGGAGCCGTCGCTATGGCGTAACCACCTGTGTCGCCGGTCGTTATCCGAATCCAGCGTTTTGCGGCCGCGTCGTATGTGAATTTCGTTTGGCTGTGAAAGTCGCGCGGGATCCACGATGCCTTGTGTATCGTGTCATTGCGGACAATCCAGTACCCGGTGGGATCCATCGAGAAGACCTGGGTAGTGGTGAAGGGGCCGGGACGTCGCGAACTCAGATCCGAGCACGTCCACGTGCCGATTAGGTACTTCATCGTGGACATATCAGGTTTGCGGGGCGTGGGAACCGGTGTTCCTTCGACCTTCGGGCCGGCAGCGAAGACGGAGACGCCGGTCGCCATCAGCAGCAGAGCCAGTGCACCAAAGAAACGATGAAATGGTTTCATAAATGAAGCCTCCTTAACGAACAGACACGCTTCGTAAGCAAGCGGTGGCTTCCTTTCTTCAGCGCTGTGGATCGCCGAGGCTTGCGCTCGTACGCGGCGCGTAGCATATTGTTGTCTAACGTGAAAGTGCGCGTCGGGATGGCGCATTCGAACGCGCTGCGGGGGCAACTTGAACATTTGCGCAAAGCAACGCAGTTCGAGGGCTGCTTGCGGTTTTCGCCGAACTCGACAGCCTGTTTCAGGTGGACGCGCGGCACTTCGTTCAATTCGAACTCGCAGATC